>Ga0302251_1000033_pt1 | contig 171748 bp, 160 predicted proteins | sample AAG_RA_Gln_MG_FD_193534 | JGI IMG/M metagenome (GOLD analysis project Ga0302251, IMG submission 193534) | Enriched activated sludge microbial communities from anaerobic digester in WTTP, New Holstein, Wisconsin, United States - AAG_RA_Gln | ecosystem: Engineered > Bioreactor > Anaerobic >... | reverse complement strand
CCTACTCCTTCGTGGGAGTCGAGAGCTCGCAGATAGACAGCTACAGCGAGATACTGGATAGACTGGAGTACGAGGTCGATCTTCTCTCCTCGCCGTCGGGAGTGCTGGTGATAGGAGAAGAGAACGCAGTCAGGGGCGCGGTAGAGATGATCAACGCGATACTGGCCAGGGAAGAAGAGATAGAGAGCAAGGTTGGAGAGAGCGTCAGAGTCTCGACGGTACTGTCGGTCGTCCCGGGCTGGAGCGACGAGAAGTATTCCGGATACTTCAGGGACTACCTTGGAGAGGACGATTTCGGAAGGATATCCATAACCCCGTCCACAGGCGGATACATAGTGATAGGACCGCAAGAAGTGCTGGAGAGGATGGAGAAGGAAGCCGAAAGGTTGACGAGTATAGAAGACCCGTACTACGTGGTGGAAGAGACACTGCCTGCGATAGAAGAGCTCGACACACTGCTGGAGAGACTGGGACTGAAAGTCACCATCCTCCCGATAGAAGACAGATACCTCGTGGTCGGGAAGAGAGAGAGCGTTACCAGAACGGTGGATCTAATCCAGATGCTTAGAAGAGATGTTGAATCACCGCTCGCTTCGCGTGAGTACGAATACACAATTCTGGAGGCTGGCTCTCAAATTCTGGAAACCGTCAGGCAGGTACTCGAAGAGATGAAAATAGATGTCACCGTTATCGGTTACGGGAACAACATGATTATTGTAGGTTACAGAGAGGCTCTCGATTCGGCCGTAAATATAATAAGTTCCATAAGCGACAGAACCGATGCGATAGTCGTCGATGAGAAACTGAAGTACGTATTTACGGAGATACCGGCCGACAAGATGGATGAATTCTCTAGTATTCTCGACAACCTGAAGCTCCCGGTGAAGCTGCTTTCCTCGCCTTCGGGAGTGATACTGGTCGGTGAAGAGCTGGAGACTGAAAAGGCTCTGGAAGTAGTTCAATCTATACTTTCCAAATCGGAAATAGACGAGACGGTTGAATCTAGGTTGTTCAACAACCTGGCGGGCTGGGAAGAAGGAAAGCTGACCACTTACCTCAGAAGCTATCTCGGGGAAAAGGATTGGGTGAAGATAAGTATAACTTCCATCCAATCTGGTTATCTGATAGTCGGTCCATCTGGCGTTCTGGACAGGATACAGAAGGAACTTTCCAGACTGACCGGATTGGAGAAACCCCATTACAGAATTATAGATTCACTTCCCACAGTTCAAAATTTGGAGCTTCTCTTCGAAAGAATGGGACTCTCGATCACCGTTGTCATAACCGATGGAAAGACCATGCTGATAGGTCCCGAAAGAGACGTTTTGCAGGCGTTGAAGGTTTTAGATGAACTGAAGGAAGATGTTGAGATCACACAGACGGGAGAGGAAATTCTCTTCACGTTCATAGATATTCCAACCGAGGAGATCGAGAATTTCAAAGCGATCTTCGAAAGACTCGCTATTACGGTGGACATCCTTGGGACTCCTACCGGAACGATCGTAGTCGGTGTACAGGGAGCGATAGACAGGGCCAGGGAAACGGCAACCTCCATTCTGTCGAGAAGAGAGGCTCAAATAGTTCCAGGGGAGCAGAGCTACCTCACGCTCGAAATCAGAGACGGTTTTGATCTTGCCGCGGCTCAGTCGGTGATCTCCGCGTTCAACCTGAACGTCTATCCTCTTTCAGTAGCCGGAAAGCTGGTGATGATAGGTGCTCAGAGTGAACTGGAAAGATTCTTGACTATCAGAAACGATATCGTCGATGAGCACAGGATAACAGTGATAGTTCCCAGAGAGGTCACCCTCGAAGAGCTCAACGGTATCAAGGATACCCTGAAACTGGACGTCTCGGTGTTCGAAATGAGAAGCAATTTCGTCGTCTATGGAAAAGAACAGGATATATCGAGTCTGAGGAGCATATTGAACGAGGTTGTTGTGAAGCAACCGGTCGAAGAGACTCCACAGATAGAGATGCTCACGAACGTCGGGGTTGACCTGGATTATTTGAGAGAAATCCTGTCGAGCATGGGGATAACCATAAAAGTTTACGGCGAAGGAGACAGTATAGTCGCCGTCGGTAAACCGTCTGACCTGAACTCCCTCAAGAACCTGTTGAAAAAGATCGGTTCCGCATCTACTGCAACTGAACCAACGGTCTCATTTTATCCTCTTCTCGAGGGCTGGACAGGAGATATTCTAAGCAGCTTCTTGCAGGCCATGAATGTGGATGTGCTGGTCTTCCAGGAGAACAGACAGGGTTATCTGTTAATAGGTGTTCGGGAGGATCTTGATAGAGTGAAGGTTCTTCTCGACGGTCTGGAGATAAAGATCAAGAAAGTAACGGAGCTTTACGCCATTCCTTCGGGTATGAGCTTTGAAGAGTTGCGCGATATACTTTTGTCTTCTGGGTTCAACCTCTCCTACACCAGACTCGGACAGAGCATGTCCGTCTCGGGGCCTGAAGAAGACGTGAAAATGGCCATCGCGATGCTCGACGAAGTGATCAGGAGCGGTCTGGGAAAGGTCCTCTCCTACACTCTGATCGATCTGCCCACGGAATTAACCCTCGAAAAGTTCCAGAAGATAATGACCGATATGGGCCTGAGTGTCTCCACCGTTCAGATCGACAGTCGCTTGATGTTGATCGGTTCTGACAGCGATCTCAGAAAAGCGGGCGATATCGTTGAGTATTTGAGACCGGAGGAAGTCTTAGAAGATAGCGAGAAGATCTACTCGGTCGTTGCACTTCCCGAGGCTTTGACGATTGAAGAGACCGTTCTTCTGGCCGAGAGGCTCGGATTGAACGTGGAAATACTCCCGGTTGCCGGGAACATGGTAGTTATAGGAACTAGGAGCAGTGTGGATTCCTTCAAGAGCCTGGTGACGACTATTTCGGGCGCTCTGGGAGCCGGAAGCAAAGAGACCGTCTCATACAGGATATCCTCCCTTCCGGCCGGTGTAGGGCTGACCGAGTTCGAATCTTTGCTGGATTCACTAAAGATATCCTCCAGGATTGTCCAGGTTTCCGATTCGATAGTCTTCGTAGGAACCGGTGAAGAGAACGCTCTGGCCGAGAAGTTGCTTTCCGAGTTCAGACCCGAGGAAGTTCCGGTTCAGGATGTTACCAGAGAGTATACGACGATTTTGATGCCACCCGGTTTCGATCTCGCCTCTCTCTCGGGCATTCTCGAAAAGATAGGCCTGGAGGCCGATCTGACGCTGGCCGGCAACGTACTCGTTCTGGTGGGAGATGCACAATCCCTGCCGAAGGTCGTAAGTGTGATAAGCGATTTACACGGCACCGGTAGCAGGCCCGAGGTTATGAAGCTCGCTTATGAGGTCATCGACGTACCGGCCGACATGAATATCGACGTTGTGAACGAAGCTATAAACTCTCTGAAGATCCCCAGCACTATCATCAGGAACGGTGATAAACTCCTCGTGACCGGAAGCAGTGCAGACATAGAAGAGACCAGAAGACTCGTCGAGATCTTCAGACCCGAACAGTCGGCTGAACCTGTTGAGAAAACGTACAGGTTGCTTTCTCTGCCGTCTGGATTCACGGTCTTTGATGTAGAAACGGCTCTGGGAAAGACCGGCATCGAACTAGAACTCCTGCAGGTCGGGAATGTGCTTTTACTCGCCGGAAATGCCGAATCTCTTGACGAGGCCGAGTCGCTTCTTGAAAAGCTGATAATGGTCTCCACCGGTGATACCGGCGAGAGAGACACCTACGAGATCGTGAAAATAAGGGAAGGCGTAACGACACAGTTGCTGGGTCAGCTGTTCAGGCTCATCGGGATATCTGTTGAAATCCTGGAAAGTGAAGACTGGATGGTTTTCACCGGCAGCGAAGGCAGTGTAAAAGCCGCGCTGGATGTCTTCGAATCGCTGGCCAAAGACGTCGGCGGTACCGAAGAGCCGCTTTCCTATACGATCACGATACTGCCCAAAAATCTAACTATCGGGCAGCTCCAGACGGCCTTCGAGTCCATACAGATATCGATTCGACTGATAGAGGCCGGTGACTACGCCATCATGGTAGGTACGAAAGATTCCCTTAACAAGGGGCAGCAGCTGATATCCTCACTCCGGATAGGCGTCGACGCGAGCGGCACATCGACCGATGGATCGATATCGTACGTCACTTTCGCGATACCGGTCGGGACAGAGATCGACCAGCTCGAAACGATCGCGGGTTTGATGGAATTGAAATTGAAGTTCCAGATCGTCGGCGACAGAGTTTTCATGATAGGAACGGAAAAGGACATGAGAAGTTTCGAGGAGATCCTTAAAGGCCTGGTTGTTGAGGAAACCGGCGTGATAAACCAGTTCAGGTTTGTCAAAGCCATCACAGGAATAGATTCAGTCACCCTCGACATGTATCTCACAGCCAAGGGAATAGAACTCGCAGGAATATACGATGTGAGCGGTGGATATCTTTTGGTAGGCGATTCAGAGTCGATTGATCTGGCACAGGTCGCTGTGAATTACATAGCCGACAACCAGCGTGTACACTTCGACTACATCGACCTTCCTGAAAACTTCGATCCCGGGATTCTACAGAAAATGGCTGAGGATCTCCTGCTGGGCGTTTCTCTAATCCAGGTAAGTCCATCTCGCTATATGCTGATCGGCGCCGCCGAAGACGTGCAAAACCTGATAACCGTGATTTTCCAGGCGGCCGGAACCGGCGAAAAGCTACTGGATTACAGTATGGTTGTTCTTAGTCCCACCCTTGAAAAGGAACTTGATCTGGATGCCTTCCGGAACATCCTCGCAGAGATAGGTATAAAGGTTTCGGTTGGAAGGTTCAGCGGAAGATTGATATTTGTAGGAAAGCCCGACGCGATCGAAGCCTCTACAAATCTTCTCGAAAAATTGCGCAGCTCTATGGAAGAGGATGGAATCGGGAAACTCGCTTTCTATGAGCTTCCGGTGGTTGGCGGATGGAGTATCGCGGATATTCAGAACTACCTTGAAGCCGCCGGGATAAAGTTGAGTTCGGTGATCGAATACGCTGGCAGGATAGTTGGCATAGGTACTCAGAACGACCTAGCTATGGCCGAGGAGGCGCTTCTGTTCATTGCCAGCAAAGCAGCCAGAGAATCCGTGAGGATCGACAAAGGCCTGGTGACACAGATTCAGCTCTCGGAAATGATAAGCAAACTGAACCTGAAGGCGGAGTTTGTGGAACTGGACAAACAATGGTTGCTCATCGGAGACCCGGATTCCCTTATGAAACTGACGAGAACGATCGAAGAGGCTGCGGCCGACAGAGAGATATCCAGATACGTTACCGACCTGACGGTAGATCCCCAGGAGCTCGCCTCTCTGCTCAGGGAAGCGATAGACGGTCTGACGGTGCAGACCTTCGAGAACCTGCAGATGATACTTCTTAAATCCAAGAGTTCGGTGGTTCTCGATAACGCCGAGGCGATGATCAAGAGTATTCAGGAGTCCCGGAAGGCTGTGGATCCTGTCGAGAAGGGCGTTACGGTCAGCGGATCAAAGGTTGGTATCAATGTGGTTAACCAGGATCTTGAAAGACTGTTGAGAGTCGTGGCCGAAAAGCTAGATATTCCGCTGCTATTCATAGACGTGATCGATGAAAACATAACCATGTCCGTCAAGGAGATCGAGTGGGAAAGCCTGGTTAAGGTTATAAACGCCACGAAACCCGTCTCGATAAGCAGGATAGACGACATATACGCCGTAACCAAGAAGGAACAGAAGTCCGGTCAGGAAGCGACGGACATAGAACTCGTATATCGCGTTTACCACAACGTCGAAGAAGTGACGAAACTGATCGAGTTCTACGGTGGCGAAGTTCTTTCCGATGCGGTAAACGGTTACATAGTGGTCAGAGGGCTGGCAAAGTCCAAAGTGGATAGCATATTCGAAGAAATCGCCAGTTCGCTCGCCAAACCGAAGAAACAGGTCAGAATAGAGACCAAACTGGTGGATAAGTCGCTGGTGGATGAGATGCAGAGAGATTTCAACACGGCCATAGGAATCACCAATCCCGATGTTATAATTCAAAACGGGTCTATCGATCTGAGTTTCAAGGTCTTTGAAAATCTCGATATCTCGAAGATACTTAACAGCATAGTAAACACCGCAAATGCCAGCATCGGCGCCGACCTAAGGGATAGAGACGTTGATTCCGACCTCATCTCAAGCCCCTCGATAGTTTCGATGAGCGGTGAAGAGGCGACCATTCATATAGGAGATACCATACCTTATCTGGTGAAGAAAATAGAGTACGTCGACGGTCGGCCGGTGGAAATAGAGACCATAGAGAACCTCAACACCGGTGTCGAATTGCGGATAACTCCAACGGTCAACGACGATGGGAAGATCCTTCTCGATCTCTATATAAAGGTCAGCGAACCCGAAAAATACGTCGATGGCACCAGAACGCTCTACGGCGAAAAGACCAGAGAGGCCAAGAGCAAACTTGTGATTGGCGACGGCAACACGTTGACTATCGGTGGACTGGTTGCCAACAAAGACTCCGTGAACGTCAACAAGATGCCTTTCTTGAGTGATCTGCCGTTCATCGGTAAGCTTTTCACCACCGAGACCAAGACTACCGATAAGAGAGAGCTTGTTATCTTCATCACGGCGGAGGTGGTACAGCCTTGACGAGAAAACCCGTTGTCAGCGGAAAGTTTTACGCCGGCGACAGCGAGGATCTGAAGATTCAGATAAAGAACTGCTTTCTGCATCCGGCCGGCCCGGGGACGCTGCCGGTCGGCAGAGGGCAGAAGAGGGGATTATCCGGTCTCATAGTGCCCCATGCCGGTTATATGGCAAGCGGCCCGGTGGCTGCCTGGGGATACTACGAGGCCTCCCTGCTGGTTCAACCGGCGGTTGTCGTGATAGTGGGTCCAAATCATACCGGACTCGGTACCAGACTCTCTCTCTGGACCGATGGAGCCTGGTCAACTCCTTTCGGAGAAGTCGGTATCGATGAAGATCTCTGTAGAAAGCTGATAGAAAATTCAAACGGTCTTATTCAGGCCGATACGTCGGCCCATCTTTACGAGCACTCCATAGAAGTGCAGCTTCCCTTCCTCCAGTACGTGTATTCTCAAATAAGTCTGGTTCCGATCGTTATGACCGATCAGAGGCTGGAGCTAGCACTGATTCTGGCTGACATCATAAAGAAGTCTATAGGCGATAGAGAGGATATGTTGATAATAGCCTCCTCCGATCTGAACCACTACGAGTCTCACGAAAAAACGATGAAAAAGGATTCCAGACTGGTCCAGCTTCTGGTCGAAGGAAAGTACGAAGAGGCCTACAGTCTGACCAGAGAAGAACGGATAAGTGCCTGCGGACTGGGACCGATGGTTGCGGTGAGGAGTCTGTTCACGGAAATGAATGTTCTGAAAAACACTTCCAGCGGCGAAATTATAGGCGACAGGTACCGTACGGTCGGTTATCTGGCGAGTATCCTCAGATAATTCCTCTTCTCGCGACGGAGTAACCACCATGCTATAATTTTGTGAGCTGGAGGTGTGATCGATGGTCAAGAAATATCTGATGGCTGTGCTTCTGGTGGTATCGATTCTCTGTACCGGCACTCCATCGATAATAATAGATGGCGAACATTTCGCCAGTATAGGCAAAGAGACTCCATCACTAGTGTACGATGGTATAAGCGTGGCCTACCTTCTCGATTCCGGTGGCAAGAATTCCCTGGAACTCGGAGGGGGTTTTTCTTTCGTTTCACCGGTCTCTTCCAGGGATTACTTCCAGAACGATTTTTTCAATACGGTTCTGAAGGTCTTTGTCGGTCAGGCCTATGATTTCACCGGCGAATCGTCGGCCGGTTTGAGAGTCGTGTCAAGGGTCGGTTTTCTGGTCTTAAACTTCGGCAAGTTCGGTTTTTTCTACTCCATAGCTCCCGTTTTCTATGTACGTGTCGGTTTCCTGTCGTTCGGTGTGAGCGTGGGACTGGAGATCGAACAATTCTTCGGAGAGAAGACGCTTCCAGTATTCCACACCGGTGGTGAGATAACTTACCGGTTCTAACGGAGGATCAAGCATGAGAGAGTTGGCGATTGTGAAGGAGCTGAAAAGGGATACCGTGCTCCTCGAAAAGGCTCGCACTCAGGCCTGCTCGAGCTGCGGCTCCAAAAACAGCTGCAGTGTTTCACAGAGCGATAAAATAGTCACTATAAGGGCATTGAGAAACGATGTCGAGGTTGAACCGGGCGATACAGTTGAGATAGAAACCGGCAAGCTCTCCGCCACCAGGGTGGCCATGATAGTGTACGGCATTCCGCTGGTCGTTTTTCTCACCGTCCTGATAGTTATTAACACATTCCTGAAATCCGAGGGACTGGCCGTCGGGCTGGCCTTCGCTTCCGTCGCCGTGGTTTACGGCATCATATCGATATACGACAGGCGCAACCGACAGAAGTTGATGCCGCGAATAATCAGAAAGGTGGTCTTGCCAGATGGATTCATCACGCAGTAATGTGGCTCTTCGCCTTCTGGAGTTCGAAGCCGTACTTTCGGAGGTCGCATCTAAAACGGTTTCCAGGTACGGCAGGGAAAGGGTGATGTCGCTAGAACCATTTGTAGAGGATCCCCTTCTTCTTTACAAACGCTCCAGCGAGTTCGAGAATATCATGCGAATTCAGGGCGAACCGCCCTTTTCGGTTTTCCACGATCTATATGTTTACATCGACAAAGTCAACCTCGGCTATTCGCTCATAGGCGAGGAGCTGAACAGGTGCGCAACTACCATGGAAAACACCTGCAGACTAAAGGAGTTCTTCGAACCCCTGGTCGATTCCAGTCCTAACGTGGCGTCGTTGGCATCGCAGTTGTCGTGCGAGAGAGGTTTCATTGCAGAGGTGAGAAAGAAAATCTCTGAAGAGGGACTGGTGAAGGATCAGGCCTCCCCGGAACTGAGAGAGATAAGAAACGAACTCCGGGGATTGACCAGAAACCTTAGAAACAGACTGGACTCGATCATGTCGCGTTACAAAGACGGCCTGACCGACACGCTCGTTCTGAGCAGGGATGGGAGGTATGTGCTCCCCCTCTCCTCGGGTAAAAAGAACGAGTACCAGGGTATAATACACGGCTCTTCGAGTAGCGGAGCGACCGTGTATTTCGAACCACAGGAGCTGATCTCGCTGAACGACACCCTAAAGATCCTTCAATCGCGGGAAGAGGAGGAGATTAGAAGAATACTCAGGGAGCTAACTTTTCTCTTCCAGGGCACTTTCGAAAGGCTCGGGCCCTCTCTCGAAGCGCTGGGAGTGCTGGACAGTCTCTACGGAATATGTAGATACGCCAGAAAGAGGAAAGGCGTCTTCATAGAACCGTCGAACGACAGAACCTTCGTTCTCAGGGAGGCGCGCCATCCGCTCATAGAAGACGATAAAGTCGTTCCCATAACCTTTCACATGAGAGACGGGATAAACGGCGTCTTCATAACCGGCCCGAACACCGGAGGAAAGACGGTCGCGATGAAGACGATCGGACTTTCCGTAGTGCTTATGCTTTGCGGATTGCCGGTTCTGGCCGATCAGACTTCCTCTATACCCTACTTCAAAAACATATACGCCGATATAGGAGACGAACAATCCATAGAGCAGAGCCTCAGTACCTTCTCTTCGCACATTTCGAGGATCATAGGCATAATAAAGAACACGGACACCGACTCTCTGGTCCTGCTGGATGAACTGGGGGCCGGTACCGATCCTGTTGAAGGGGCGGCACTTTCGATAGCTATAATAGAGAAACTCTTATCCACCGACTGCCGGTTGATACTAACGACGCACCTGACTCCCATAAAGCTGTACGCTATGGAAAGGGAAGACGTGGAAAACGCCAGCGTGGAGTTCGATGTAAACACTCTCAGACCCACCTATAGACTTTTAATGGGAATTCCCGGCTCCTCTAACGCAATAGAAGTCTCGAAGAGACTCGGTCTTCCCCTGGAGATCATAGACAAGGCACAGAGATACATGGACAGCGATGCTCGCGACCTCGAAGTCGTGATAGGCAAACTCCACAAAGAGAGATCGACTCTCGAGAACGAGAGGAGAACCCTGGAGAGCACAAAGAGAGAACTGGAAAGCAGAACAAGAGAGTACGAGGATAAGCTTTCTCTCATCAAAGAGAAGAGATACAGAGAAGTCAGCGAAGAGATGGCATCTCTGGAAGAAAGACTGGGCCGAATACTCAAAGAGATAGAAAACTCGATCAACCTTTCCAGATCGGAAAGAGAGAGGGACAAGGTTTCGGCGGTCAAGAAACTGCACGATCTTAAGATTCAGGTTGAAAAGCACAGGTACTTCGCAGTCAACAAGAACGAAGAAATCCCCGAGGTCGGGGACACCGTCAGACTGCTAGACGGTGGCACAGAAGGGAAGGTCTCGGCGCTCGACGGCGACAGGGTTATCGTAGATTCGGGCAAGGTAACCATCAAAGTGCCGGTCTCCAGGATAAGGGTGATCGGGAAAGTGGATAGAACCGTCGATGAGATCCCCTTCGAAGTTCAGACTCCCATCACCAGTTCGGAGATAGACATCCGCGGAAACTACACGGAAGATGTCCCGATCCTGGTGTCGGATTTCATTCATTCTCTGAAGAGAAACGGTTTGAAGCAGGGATACATTATACATGGAAAGGGAACGGGAAAACTGGCCGAGAGCGTATGGAACTACCTGCGCAGGACCAAGGGCGTGAAAAACTTCAGAATCGGAACGGCCAGAGAGGGCGGAAGCGGCGTCACCGTGGTGGAGGTCTGAAGGACGGCCTATGAAAGCGGGGATAGATATAGTAAAAATATCCAGAATGACAGAGAGGATAGCCCTCAGAATACTTGGAGAAGAAGAGAAGCGGATCTACGATTCCCTCGGTCATCCATCGAGAAAACAGGAGTTCGCGGCGGGGCGTTTTGCGGCCAAAGAGGCCTTCGTGAAGGCATCGGGCAGAAAGGATATACCCTTCTCTGCCATCGAATTCCTCTCAAACGAAGACGGTTCTCCCGGTCCGTCCGGGGCTCTTCTTGAGATCGCCGGTTCGGCCGTCACTGTGAGTATATCTCACGAAAAAGAATACGCGATCGCCGTGGTCATCCTTTTTTAGGAGGGAAGATCTTGCAAGCCGACGAGAAGATAATAGAAAGATTGAGAAAGCTGAGAGAAGAGATCAATCATCATTCTTACAGATACTTTGTTCTGGACGATCCCGTCATATCCGACGGCGAATACGACGAACTCATGAGAGAACTGATCGATATAGAAAGACATTACCCGGAACTGGTCACCCCGGATTCTCCAAGCGTCAGGGTCGGTTTGAAGCCGGTCGAATTCTTTCGTCAGGTGGTACATACCAACAGATTGTATTCACTCGACAACACCTATTCCAGAGACGAAGTGGTGAAGTTCGACGAGAGAGTCAGAGAGGCCCTCGGCGGTGAATCCGTCCGTTATGCCTGCGAGCTGAAGATCGATGGACTGTCCATTTCCCTGAAGTACGAAAAGGGGGTCCTCTCGCTTGGAGCGACCAGAGGAGACGGTTTTGTCGGTGAGGACGTAACCACCAACATAAGAGCTATTAAATCTATACCGCTGAGACTCAGGAAGAGTCTGGACATCGAAGTGCGAGGCGAAGTTTACCTCCCGAGGGATGTTTTCGACGAACTCAACGGGGAGAGAAGTTCGGAGGGACTACCCGTCTTTGCCAACCCCAGAAACGCAGCGGCCGGCACTTTGAGACAGCTAGATCCGGGACAGGTCTTGAAACGCAGGTTGAGCGCCTTCTTTTACCAGGTTGTAGAGCCGATGAATTATGGGTTGAGGAGACAGGAAGAGCTCTACGAATTCATGCGCGAGCTAGGATTCAGGATTGAACCCAACCACGAGACCGTCAGCGACACAGAAGAGATCGTCTCTTACTGGAAGAAATGGACCACGCGAAAGGGCGGGCTCAACTATGCGATCGACGGCGTGGTTGTCAAGGTCGATGACTTTCTACAGCAGCAGGAGCTGGGATATACGGCAAAGGCCCCCAGATGGTCGATGGCCTTCAAATTCCCGGCCGAACAGGTGAGTACCGTACTCACCGGAGTAACTTTTCAGGTAGGCAGACTGGGAAACATAACACCTGTCGCCGAACTTGTGCCGGTTCAACTGGCCGGAACGACTGTCAAGAGAGCGAGCATGCACAATTTCGATTTCATAAGGGAGCGCGACATAAGGATCAACGATACGGTTATGGTCGAGAAGGCCGGCGAGATAATTCCACAGATCGTAAAGAGCGTACAGGAAAAGAGGGACGGCAGGGAAATCGAGATCGAAATGCCGTCGAACTGTCCGGTGTGTGGTGGCGATGTCGGACGGGAGAAGGAGGGAGAAGTGGCGTTGAAATGTCTCAACCCTCTCTGCCCGGCAAAGTTGATCAGGCGCATAACCTTTTTCTCTTCTCGCGACGCCATGGACATAGAGGGACTGGGAGAGAGACTCGTGGAAAGACTGGTGGGTTCAGGTCTTGTGAGCGGCTTTTCCGACCTCTACAGGCTTACGAAAGAAGATATGCTGAAACTGGGTGAGGGTGTGGGCGACAGGATGGCCGAGAACCTGCTGTCGGCAATCGAAAAGAGCCAGAAAAACCCCCTTCACAGGCTGATCGCCGCCCTGGGCATTCCCGGGATCGGAACGAAACTGGCGAGGGATCTGGCGAAACGCTTCGGTAATATTGAGGCTCTTGCAACGGCCTCAACCGATGAATTGACATCCGTTACGGGCATAGGCGAAGAGCTCGCGAACTCTATAAGTGAGTTCTTCTCCAGAGAAACCGTGAAGCGTGAAATCGACGCTCTCCGCTATCATGTGAACACACAGGAGGAAGAATCAGGAGTCCCGAAGCCGCTTAAGGGGCTGAGATTTGTTGTAACCGGAACGCTCAAGAATTACTCAAGAAACGCGATACACGAGTTAATCTCTTCCCTTGGCGGAGAGGTGGCGGCTTCGGTTTCCAGGAACACCGATTACCTTCTGGCGGGAGAAAACCCCGGTTCCAAAGAAGCGAAGGCCAGATCTCTCGGTATAAAGGTGATTACCGAGAGCGAGTTTGAGGAGATGATCGATCTTTGATCTGCTATTTCGACAACAACGCAACCACGGCCATGGATAGAGATCTGGCCGGGCTAATGCTGAGTCTCTGTACCGAAGAGTACGGAAATCCGAACTCTATTCACTCTATGGGCATAAGGGCGAACAAGATGCTGGAAGAGGCACGTTTGAGAGTAGCCAAAGTTCTCCTGGCAGATCCCAGAGAGATCTTTTTCACCTCAAGCGCGACCGAGTCGATCAACTGGATATTACGCTCGTGCGTTGCCTTCAGGGGCAAGAGGAAAAAGGTCGTCACATCGGCGATAGAACACAAAGCAGTTTTGAACACCCTTAAGGATCTGAAAAACACCCACGAGATCGAAGTTGTGGAGGTTAAGCCTGGTCGCGACGGGGTGATCGATAGTCGAAAAATGCTCGAGATGGTGGATGAAGAGACATTTCTGGTCTCTCTCATGGCGGTGAACAACGTCACAGGTTCCATTCAGCCTTTCGAAGAGGTGGGAAAAGTGCTGAGAGACAGAGGGGTTCTATACCACGTCGATGCCGTCCAGACTATAGGGAAATATCCCTTCGCACCGGCGGAAGCTTTCTGCGACTTCGCCTCCTTTTCGGCTCACAAGTTCCATGGACCGAAAGGCGTGGGCATTACCTATGTGAAACGCGGCGCATCCATACGTGCGGTTGTAACCGGGGGCGGACAGGAGAAGGCCCTGCGGTCTGGAACTCAAAACGTTCCGGGAATTGTGGTTTCCTCTATGGCCATGGAAAGGGCCGTCAATTCGATGGAGAAGACAACGACGAAACTCAAGGGACTTAAAGAGAGGTTGAGGCTGGAGGTCGAGAAGATCGGAGGGGTTGTCAACACTGCTGAGAGATCGGTCAGCAACACTTTGAACGTCTCTTTTCCAGGTGTGAAATCCGAAGTCCTTGCCAATGCTCTCTCCACCGACGGCGTTTATGTGGGGATATCTTCGGCCTGCTCTTCCAGAAGCGACAGCGGTCAGTACGTTCTGGATAGCATGGGACTGGGTGCCGGGATAGCTTCCAGTTCTTTGAGAATAAGTATGTCGAAGTTCACAACGGTTGAAGAACTTGAGATTCTAGTAGAAAGACTGAAGAAATCGGTCTCTCTTTTGAAATTTTAGCTCTTAACGGTTATAATTGACTGTAGTTAGACGTAACTGTCTTTGAGGTGATTCTTTTGATCAGAAGTATGACCGGTTATTCGAGAGCCGAGAGTGTGGTTGACGGTATTAACGTTCTTGTTGAACTCAAGACAGTTAATTCGAAGTACCTGAACCTCGACGTCAACTCGGGAGAGACCTTCGCCGAACTGGAACTAGATGTTTCAAGGTACATAAAGGAAAGACTAAAAAGAGGTACTGTGAAAGCCAGAGTGGAGATTTCGCTCATAGAAGATAGCGGTCTTTTGAAACCGGATTTTGGAACGGCGACATCGATTTACGCCTCTCTGAAGGCTATAGCCGACAGACTCGGGCTCGGCGGAGAGGTCTCGATAGATTCAATGACGAGGTTCAAGGAGATACTCAGGAGCAGACCTTCCGAAGAACTGGCTAGGAGAGTATGGAATGCCGTGGTTCCAGTTCTGGAGAAAGCTCTGGAATCACTCAATCGCGATCGCGAACGGGAAGGACTAAACCTCTTGAAGGCCCTGGAAGATTATCTCGATAAGTTACAGCAAATATCATCGCAGTTGAAAGAGATGTCGGACGGTATGGTGGATTACTACAGAGAGTTTCTCAAGAAGAGAGTCGAAAAGCTTTTCGACGGAGAGCTCGATGAGAACAGACTAGAACAGGAAGTGGTTCTTCTGGCGGAAAAGGCCGATATATCCGAAGAGCTGGTGAGACTGGATTCTCATATCGCGTCTTTCAGAGAAACTCTGTCCAACGATGGCGACTGCGGCGTGCAGCTGGATTTCATCTGCCAGGAATTACATAGAGAGTTATCGACGGTGGCTTCGAAATCAAAGAAGCTCGAAATATCTGCTCTGTCCGTTGAGGGCAGGACTCTGGTGAACAAGCTGAGGGAGCAAGTGCAGAACATAGAGTAGTGGGAGGTGTTCTTCTTGTACGGACTCATTAACGTGGGTTTCGGAAATGTCATTATTGGAGACAGGGTGATCGCGATAGTCAACCCTGAATCTGCTCCGCTGAAGAGATTGAAGGAAGTCGCAAAAGACGAGGGGAAACTTATCGATGCTACATACGGTAGAAAAACCAGGGCGATCGTCATAACCGACAGCAACCACATTATTCTCTCGGCGATTCAACCCGAGACAATAGCTTCCAGATTCATGCAGACCTTCAGCGACATCGAGAAGCTTCTCGAGGAAATCCGGGAATCGGGACAGAGTTTTGAGGAATGAAGGGATTAGTCTTCGTGATGAGCGGCCCGTCGGGGGCCGGAAAGACGACCATACTGAAGGAAATTCTCGCTAGAAACGACAACCTGGTGTTTTCGGTTTCCTACACCACTAGAAAGATAAGACCCGGAGAGATAGATGGAAAGGATTATTTCTTCGTCTCCGAGGAGACCTTCAAATCTTTGATCGAGGGGAAAGAACTGCTCGAGTGGGCGAAGGTCCACGGTAACTGCTACGGAACTTCGAAAGAGTTTGTCAGTAGCTGTACGGATAGCGGTCGTGATGTTCTTCTGGACGTGGATATACAGGGTGCCATTTCCATCATGAAGAACCTGGAAGACGCAGTATACATCTTCATCGCGCCTCCTTCTTACAACGAGCTGGTCAGAAGACTCACCTCCAGAGGGACGGAGAGTTCGGAATCGCTTAAAGTTCGTCTCGAAGACGCCAAATGGGAGCTGGAACAGGTCAAGCGCTTCGAATATCTGGTAGTTAACAATAACTTAAAACAGTCGGTAAGCCAATTTGAAGCGGTAATAACAGCCGAAAGACTGCGGGTTGATAGAATCATCAGGGAAAGAGGCGAGAAATTTCTTTTTGAGGAGCCAGTTGAATGATAATTAACTACGATTCTCTACTGAAGAGAATAAGGCACAAGTACGCAATTCCAGTTGCAGCAGCAAAGAGGGCTGAAGATCTCGAAGACTTCGGCAGACCTAAACTCGATTCGGCAACGGTAAAAGCGGCCGGAGACAAGATCACCGTCGCGCTTAAGGAGCTGGAAGAGGGTTATATAAGAATCAGAAACGAGGAGATGTTGATGATCCTCGTGCCAAAAGTAAAGTAACTTTCCGGGAGATCTGCGTCCAGCAAGGGTAGTCATCTTATTTTTCTCCTCCTTGTTGACAGGGCTCCAGTCATTGGTTATAATAAATATCGTGCGTCGGGCCAACGTAGCTCAATCGGAAGAGCGGCTGATTTGTAATCAGCAGGTTGGGGGTTCAAGTCCCTTCGTTGGCTCCATAGGTTAACTATCGGTGGTAAGGTGCCCGAGCGGTCAAAGGGGGCGGACTGTAAATCCGCTGGCGGAACGCCTTCGGTGGTTCAAACCCACCCCTTACCACCATTAATTTTGCTACTTGTTGAGGTGCATGCAATGGCAAAGAAAACGAAGGGAAACAAGGCTCTGGTGACTTTGAAGTGTTCGGTCTGTGGAACGAGAAACTACTACAGGTTCAAGAATCGCCAGAAGAAGTACAAGCTTGACTCGAACAAATTCTGCCCCAAGTGCAGAAAGCATACCGAGCACAAAGAATCCAAGTAGGTTCGGGACGATCTGTTGAAATAGGAGGAATCCCATGGCCAAGGCAAGGTTCTGGAAATTTCTTTCCGAAGTGAAAAGTGAAGTAAAGAAGGTTACATGGCCTAACAGGCAGCAGATGATCTCATCGACTGGTGCCGTTCTCGTGATCCTTATCGTCAGCGGAGTATTCCTCGGGCTCCTCGATGTGCTCTTCACTAACGTTATCGGAAGTCTTTTGAGTTTTCTCACCGGTGGCGCTTGATACGCCTGTGTGCTGGTGATCTGTAGTGCGCAAGAAGTGGTTCATAATTCAAACTTATTCGGGCCTGGAAAACTCTATCAGAGAGGCTATTCAGACTAAGATAGAGTCTTTCGGTTTTTCGCACCTCTTCGGTAAAATACTGGTTCCGGAAGAAACTAAACTGGACAGAGCCAACGCCGCGGCGGAGAAACATATAATTCCTGCCAACGCCAGGTTGCTTGTGAAGGAGAACCAGGATGTCGCCAAGGGAGAACCGGTCGCAGAAGAACTTGAGATAAAAGTCAAGAACGATGGAGCTATAGCAGAGGTCAAGAATTACAGGGTTATCTTCATCGAAACGGCCGACAGGCGTTACACAAAGACTTATTACATACCCGAAAGTGCTAAGATCGAGACCGGGGTTAAGACCGGTGCAAGGATCAGACAGGGTATGCCTCTTGCGAAGAGCGGAGAGTACTTCTGCGAACTCGACGGTAAAATAGTTTACACCCAGAAGATGAAACGCGTGGTCATCGAACGAGTGAACGGCGAAGAAGATGTCTATCTCATTCATCCCGACAGCTGCGATATGAGGTTGGTGAAGCGCGGCACGACTGTGAAGAGGGGAGACGTGCTCGGTGATTCCAGGAAGGTTACCTCCAAGACCGAGGGCAGGATTGAGCTGTCGGAACTTCCCGGCAGAAAAGAGATAAAGATCTTCAAAATAATCAGGACGAGACTTTATCCCGGTTATGTATTCATAGAGATGATAATGAACGAAGAAACGCTGAACCTGGTGAAGAACACGCCCAACGTCGTCAACTTCGTCTCCGTTGGAGGTCAGCCTGTGGAACTGAAGGGCAAGGAAGTGAAGGCGCTTCTCAGGCTGGTAGGCATAGAAGATTACGAAGAACATGTTGGACCGATCAAGATCGAAGTCGAATTCGAGATAGGCGAGATAGTGAGGATAAACTCCGGTCCTTTCGAGGACTTCGTAGGCAAGATCACCGACCTTGACCCCGAAAGGCAGGAGCTCAAGGTTGTAGTGAGTATCTTCGGAAGGGAGACCCCCGTAATCCTCGGGCTTTCCGAAGTCGAAAAGATAGTTTGAAGTAGTGGGAGGGCTCAGGCCCGATAGACCACAGGGAGGTTTTTCAATGGCAAAGAAGATTTTGGCTCAGGTTAAACTACAACTTGAGGCCGGTAAGGCAACTCCCGCACCACCAGTCGGTCCCGCTCTGGGTCAGCACGGTGTGAACATCATGGGTTTTTGTAAGCAGTTCAACGCTGAAACCGCTGACAGGGCCGGTATGATACTTCCCGTAATCATCACGGTTTATGCCGACAGATCCTTTGTGTTTGAACTGAAGACTCCGCCCGCGAGTTTCCTTCTCCTCAGGGCCGCCGGAATTCAAAAAGGTTCCGGAATACCCAACAGGACAAAGGTCGGAAAGATCACCAGAGCCCAGCTGGAGGAGATTGCGAAAGTGAAGATGCCCGATCTCAACGCCAGAACAGTAGATGCCGCAGCAAAGATAATCGCCGGAACGGCGCGCAACATGGGCATCGAAATAGTAGGTTGAGGGGGGATCTGAATGCCGGTTAGATCTAAGAGATACACACAGGCGAGGCAGCTTGTGGACAGGATGAAGACTTATTCGGTGGAAGAGGGTATAGAGATTCTCAAGAAGTTCCCTTCCGCCAAGTTTAACGAAACCGTGGAGATGCACCTCAAGCTTGGAATAGATCCGGCAAAATCCGATCAGCAAGTTCGCGGAACTATATCGCTTCCCCACGGAACCGGAAAGGACATTAGGGTACTGGTTTTCGCCAGGGGTGAACAGGCCGAAGCGGCAAAAGCGGCCGGCGCCGATTTCGTGGGCTCCGATGAACTGGTACAACAGATCCAGGGTGGCTGGACGGACTTCGACGTTGCGATCGCCACACCTGATATAATGAGGGACATCGGTAGGCTCGGTAAGGTGCTCGGTCCAAGAGGCTTGATGCCCTCTCCCAAGGCCGGAACGGTTACAACCGACGTCGTCGATGCTGTAAAGGGATTCAAAGCGGGAAGAATCGAAGTCAAGAACGACAAGACTGGAAACCTTCATCTTCCAGTAGGCAAGAAGTCTTTTGAGTCTCAAAAGCTCCTGGAGAACTTTGTATCGGCTCTGAACCAGATAAACAGGATGAAGCCTTCCGGTTCCAAAGGGCGTTTCGTACAGAGAGCCTTCATCACCACAACTATGGGAGTCGGTATAAAGATTGAGATCTCAAGGGAAACAGAGAAGTAGAAATAATAGCAAGAAATATAAGAAAGATAACCTGCGGTACCGAAGACAGTAGGTATTTAAGAGCCAATCGCCGCCTACCGAGGTACGTGGAAGTTATATTACCTTCTGCGGCCTCGATTCATGGGGCCGCTTTTTTGAAAGGAGGTGCGAGAAATGCTTACCAGAGCCAGAAAAGAAGAGATCGTTCAGGATCTGACCGACCGTTATCAGAGGGCCTCTCTTATACTTTTCGCTGAATACAAGGGAATGAAAGTCGATGCGATAACCCAGTTCAGAGACAAGCTTTATGAGAACTACGGCGACAGGGCCAGGTTCAGCGTAACGAAGAACACGCTAGTCAGGCTTGCCCTCGCCAACGCCGGCTATAAGGAATCGGAATGGATGAATACCGTTTCGAGTACGACGGCCGTTCTCACGATCGACGACGAAGATCCCGTTTCGGCCTTGAGGATAATGATCGATTTCAACAAGAGCAACAAGATTCTCCCGATAATCAAAGGCGGGTATCTCGAGAGAGGCTTCTTCAGGGGAGACCAGGCTATCGAACTCTCCAAGCTGCCATCGAGAAACCAGTTGATTGCTATGGTAGTCGGCGGTTTTGCCGCCCCGATAACCGGGCTGGTTTACACTTTGAATGGCGTACTCACGAAATTCCTGTACGCGTTGAACGCAATTAAAGATAAAAAAGCAGAATAATAAAGACGGAGGTGTGGTAAGATGACTAAGGAAGAACTCATTAGCGCAATAAAAGCAATGACGGTGGCCGAGCTTGCGGAACTTGTAAAGGCCCTGGAAGAAGAGTTTGGTGTCAGCGCGGCGGCACCAGTAGCGGTGGCGGCAGCCCCGGTAGCCGGCGGAGCAGCCGTTGAGGAAGAAGAAGAGCAGACTGAATTCAAGGTTGTCCTGAAGTCCTTCGGTGCGAAGAAGATAGATGTTATCAAGGTTGTAAGGGCCATCACCGGGTTGGGTCTCAAGGAAGCCAAGGATCTAGTCGAGAAGGCCGGTACACCTGAAGGTGTAGTCAAGGAGAATATGCCGAAGGCAGAGGCTGAAGAGCTCAAGAAGCAACTTGAAGAAGCCGGCGCCGAAGTCGAACTGAAGTAATTAGGCAATTGATTGGTTACATAGTTTCGATATAATTTTCTACACCCACATCAGAGAGTCTCTCTGATGTGGGTTTGGTGTGCTTAAATGTACGAGAGGTGATCTGATGAGAAAGGCCAATTTTGGCAAAAGAGAGCGATGGGTCTTTGGAAGAGTTTATGAACCCCTTGAAATCCCGAATCTCATTGAGATCCAGACTCGTTCCTTCAACAGGTTCATCGATGAAGGGCTTTTGAGTGTTTTGAAGAAGTATTCACCCATCAAGTCGCAGATCCAGAGATCCGATCTCAAGAAGGGTGAAAAAGGCTTCTCACTGGATTTCGTTGAAACCCGTATAGGTGAGGCGAAGCATTCCATACAGGAGTGCAAGGATAAGGGTCTCACTTACTCCGTCCCCCTGTACGTAACTGTGAGAATCACCGATCTTTACACCGGAGAGATCAAAGAAGAGGAAGCTTTCTTCGGGTACCTTCCCTACATGACCGATAACGCTTCCTTCATAATCAATGGCGCGGAAAGAGTCATCGTCAATCAGCTGGTGAGATCTCCCGGCGTTTACTTCGTCGATGAACCTACGAAAGCAGCCTCGGGTTCCCTCCCCATATATGTTGCCCACTTTCTTCCGGTGAAGGGCGCCTGGTTCGAAATTCTTTTAAATCCAAACAAGCAGATAATGCAGGCCAGAATCGACAGAAGAAGAAAGCTGAATTTCTTCGTCTTCTTGAAGACTCTGGGCTATGAAGATGACGTTGAGCTGTTGAAGCTTTTCGAAAACGTGATAGACGCTACCGACGAGGACGAACTCCTGGCCAATGTCGGCAGTATGGTTCTGAAGGAGATCAGAACCCCCGGCGGAGAAGTGATAGCCGAGAAGGGAAAGCCGCTGACCGAAGAGATGATAGCGAAAATCGTCGAATCCGATGTCAAGACCGTCAGCCTTCCTCTACCCATAGCCATGAGAACTTATCTCGCGCTGCAAAAGACCTACGGGCAGGGTATGAGCGAGGACGACGCCTTCATAGAGCTCTTCAGAAAACTCAGACCGGGAGAAATTCCCAGGATAAACGCCGCCAAGAGCTACATAAACAACCTCTATTTCAGTCCCGACAGATTCGATTTTTCCGATGTCGGCAGATACAAGGTAAACGCCAGACTGAAGAAGGTTTACCAGGATTACCTTAGGGAAGTGGAAGGTAAAAAGGTGAGCAAAGACACCGATTATGCGGAATCATCGGGCATGCTGACACCGCTGGACGTAGTTCTGGCAGCCCGACACCTGACCGAGATAGAGAGCCGTCCCGAACTGCTTGACACCAAGGACCATCTCGGGAACAAGAGGGTCAGAACCGTCGGAGAGCTTATGGAAACGGAGTTCGAAAAAGCCTTTATAAAGATCCACAAACTCCTCGAGGAGAAGTTGACCATATATACTTCCTTCGACAAGATAACTGTTCAGAGTCTGGTGAATGTGAGAACCCTGATGACCACGCTCCACCAGTTCTTCGCCACCAGCCAGCTGTCGCAGTTCATGGACCAGGTCAATCCACTTGCCGAGCTGACGAACAAGAGAAGACTTTCGGCCATCGGTCCCGGTGGATTGAAGAGGGAGCACGCCAGGTTCGAAGTCAGAGACGTGCATCACTCTCATTACGGGAGGATGTGTCCGATAGAGACTCCCGAAGGTGCGAACATAGGTCTTATGACATCGATGGCCACGTACGCGACGATAGATAAGTATGGATTCCTCCTCACACCTTACAGGAAGGTTGAAAAGGGAAAGGTCACCGACGACATAGTGTATCTGGCGGCCGACGAAGAGGAGAGGTACAACATAGCGCACTCGACGGTGAAGATGGACGGAAACGGCAAAATTGCCGACGACAGTGTAGAGATAAGGTACGCCGGTGAGGTCAGGTACGTCAAGAAGGAGGATGTCGATTATATGTCGGTTTCCCCCAAACAAATCGTATCGATTTCGACCTCCCTGATACCGTTCCTCGAGCACGATGATGCCAACAGGGCTCTAATGGGTTCTAACATGCAGAGACAGGCCGTTCCGGTAGTCAAGTCCGAGGCGCCTATAGTCGGTACGGGTGTCGAAGGTGTCGCCGCCAGAGATTCCGGCTACGTGGTTCTGGCAAAGCACGGCGGCCGTGTGAACAAGGTCGATGGAAGAAAAATATCCATTCAGAGACTGGATGAAAAAAGTGAACCGGTTCTGGATATCAACGGAAAACCGATAGAAGATGAGTACCTTCTCCACAAGTTCGTCAGAACGAACCAGGACACGGCCGTTAATCAGAGACCCATAGTATCGGTCGGGGAGATCGTTAGAGAAGGCGACGCCATAGCCGACGGCCCTTCGACGGATATGGGCGAGCTGGCCCTTGGAAAGAACGTTCTGGTGGCCTTCATGCCCTGGGAGGGTTACAACTTCGAGGACGCCATACTGGTGAACCAGGAGCTCCTCGGTGAGGATACATTCACCACGATACACGTGGAGATGTACGAAACGATCGCCAGAGATACCCAGCTGGGACCCGAAGAGATCACTGCCGATATCCCGAACGTTTCGAAGGAGTCGCTCAAAAATCTTGACGAAAGCGGAATCGTGAGGGTGGGAGCTTACGTGACGTCGCAGGATATCCTCGTCGGTAAGGTAACACCCAAGGGAGAGTCCGAGACTACGCCTGAGGAGAAGATAATCAGGTCCGTCTTCGGAGACAGGGGTAGGGATGTCAAGGACTCTTCACTGAAACTCCCGCACGGTGTCGAAGGCAGGGTGATCGACGTGAAGGTCTTCGACAAGGAGGAAGTCTCGGAACTAGGTTCGGGTATCAACAAACTCGTCAAAGTCTTCGTGGGGATCAGAAAGCCGCTCGATGTCGGAGACAAACTGGCCGGTCGTCACGGAAACAAAGGTGTCGTTTCTAATATAATTCCAAAGGAAGATATGCCCTTCCTTCCAGACGGTACACCAATTCATTTAGTGCTTTCTCCGCTCGGCGTTCCATCGAGAATGAACGTGGGACAGGTTCTTGAGACCCATCTGGGCTGGCTTGGAAAACTTACCAACCGATACTTCGCGACTCCGATATTCGATGGTGCAACCGAAGAAGAAATAATGACGGAGCTTTACCATGTGAGAAGAGAGCTAGGTCTGGACGAAGGGGACAGCGAAGGACAGAAATCTGGTAAAGTAACTCTGAGGGACGGCAGGACCGGCGAACCGTTCGACTACCCGGTAGTCGTTGGAGTCATGTACATGCTCAAGCTGGTGCACATAGCCAAAGATAAAATCCACGCCCGTTCTACCGGGCCTTACTCCCTGATTCACCAGCAACCTCTGGGAGGTAAGGCACATTTCGGTGGCCAGAGATTTGGAGAGATGGAGGTCTGGGCGCTGGAGGCACACGGAGCGGCCCACACACTCAACGAAATGCTGACCATAAAGTCCGACGATATAAAGGGTAGAAACGATGTGTACAAGGCTATACTGAAGGGTATTAACATACCGGAACCTGGAATTCCCGAGAGTTTCAAAGTGTTGATAAAGGAGCTCCAGGGCCTCTCTCTGGATGTTAAGGTCTACGACCAGAACAGCATCGAACTGGATGTGGATAAACTATGAAGATAAATAGAAGGGAGCTACCCCTCAAGGAGGGAAGCAGATGCCTGTGAGCACGTATAAAAGAAAAGTCAACACTCTCCAGATCAACATCGCCTCGCCGGAGAGAATCAAAGGCTGGTCGAGCGGTGAGGTAAAGAAACCGGAGACGATCAATTACCGCACTTTCAAGCCCGAGAGGGACGGTCTCTTCTGCGAGAAGATCTTCGGACCGACCAAGGACTACGAATGTACTTGCGGAAAGTACAAGGGCAAGAAGTACGAAGGCACCGTCTGTGAAAGGTGTGGAGTGAGGGTCGAATCCAAAGAGGCCAGAAGAAGAAGAATGGGTCACATCGAACTGGCCGCACCGGTGACACACGTCTGGTACTTGAAGAGCGCGCCGAGCGTTCTCTCTTCTCTTCTGAACATACCGGCCAAAGATCTGGAAAACATAATCTACTATGGCTCCAAAAGAGTCATCGAAAGGCTTTACGTCGTTACCGACCCGAAAGACACCGACTTCTTCTCGGGTATGACGATGTATCAGACCGAATACGAGATATACACCAAGAAACTGGATTTCGAAGTGGAACAGGGTTACAAAGTCAAGTCTCCGCAGGGTCCGGTTACCACAGAGATAGATGGTAAGGTAACGATCGAAAGAATCGACAGCAACACGCAGAGAGAGATGAACTGGATAATCATCAGGGATGAAACCGGTATAGAGAAGAAGTACCCCACCTTCGAAGGCTCTCTGGTCTACGTACAGAACGGAGATGAAGTCCACAAGGGAGACACTCTGGCCGATCGCTTCCTCTTCGAAGACGAGGTCCTCTCTTCTACGGAGTATAGAGTCTTCGATGAATACTATCCCGGCAAGTTCGAAGTGGAAACGGATACCGAAAGCGACAGGCCGATAGTGATAATAACCGAGATCGATCCGTCCGTTGCCGAGGAGACCGGTCGAGCGGTTGGCGAGGTGCTCATCGAAAACGAGTACGAAGCCTACAGGGAACTCTATCCGGGGAAAATCACCTGCGATTACGGAGCTGCCGCGATAAAGAAGCTGCTTCAGGGAATGGATCTCGAGGAGTTGCAGGTGGCCATAGAACACGAGTTGAAGTCTATACCCAAGAGCAGCGCGAGGGCTCTTAAGCTTCTCAGAAGGCTCAAATACATCAAGGATTTCATAGCTTCCAAGAACAGGCCCGACTGGATGGTGATGGACGTTGTGCCGGTCATTCCACCGGATCTACGACCCATGATCCAGATCGAAGGCGGAAGGTTCGCCACTACCGATCTCAACGACCTGTACAGGAGAGTTATAAACAGAAACAACCGGCTTGCCAAACTCTTACAGATCGGAGCCCCCGACATAATAATCAGAAACGAAAAGAGGATGCTCCAGGAGGCCGTCGATTCGCTCATCTACAACGGAAGGGTTGGAAAGGCCGTGTCCGACAAATCGGGAAGGCCTTTGAAATCTCTGACGGATCTGGTCAAAGGAAAGAAGGGAAGGTTCAGAAGGAATCTCCTCGGTAAGCGAGTCGATTATTCCGGTAGAGCCGTTATCGTTGTAGGACCGGATCTGAAGATACACGAGTGTGGAATCCCCAAGAGAGTGGCGATGGAGCTGTTCAAACCCTTCGTTCTCTCCAGGCTGCTTCATGGTAGCGAGTCGAGCAAGACCGCGAGAAAGCTCAAGAAAACGATAATAGAGAAGGAAATGCCGGAAGCCTGGGAAGTGCTTGAAGATGTCATCAAAGGACATCCCGTGCTTCTCAACAGGGCTCCTACGCTCCACAGGATCTCGATTCAGGCCTTCATACCCAGACTGGTCGAAGGAAACGCCATACAGCTTCACCCCTTGGTGTGCGCCCCGTTCAACGCCGACTTCGACGGAGACCAGATGGCCGTACACGTGCCGCTTTCGGCCGCAGCCCAGGCGGAGGCGAAATTTCTCATGCTCAGCCGCTACAACGTCATTTCACCGGCCAGCGGGAAACCGATCTCGATGCCGGGAAAGGACATAATAGTCGGGGTTTACTATCTTACGACCGTCGATCAGCAGTACGAGAAGATGGAAAAAGAGATAATGGGTTATTACGCTCAGTTGTTGAAAGATGAGAAAGTAACCAGAATCGAAGCGAGGAGAAGGGTTAGAGAGAAAGCACTGGAGTGGTTGGACTGGAAGTTCTCCTCGACCGGCGAAGCGCTGATGGCCTACGATACCGGTTTCATATCGCTGCACGATCCTATACTGGTCAAACTGGACCCCGATCCCACGGTCGGTGAACTCACGCTCACGACGGTCGGGAGAATAATCTTCAACACGATTGTGCCCGAGAAGTTGAGAGACTATTCGAAGAAGTTCAACAAGAAGGCCATAAAGAAGCTCATCTACGATTGTTTCCACGAGTACGGGATAGATAGAACTGCCAATCTTCTCGACGACATGATGTCGCTGGGTTTCCACTACGCCACTTACTCCGGTCTGACCATCTCGATAAAGGACATAGTCGTATATCCTGAAAAAGACAAAGTAATCGCGGCTGCCCAGAAGAGGGTCAACCAGGTCGAGAGTCTCTACAGATCGGGCTTTTTGACCGATGAGGGCAGGAGTCAGGAGATAATCCGTATCTGGTCGGACACCACGGGCGATATCATGGACAAGACCTACAGCGAATTCGAGAAGTACCCCTTCAACCCGATATTCATGATGGTCGATTCGGGTGCGAGAGGAAACATAGACCAGCTCAAGCAACTGGCGGGGATGAGAGGATTGATGGCCGATCCTTCCGGAAAGACCATAGAAGTTCCGATAAAGTCGAACTTCAGAGACGGTTTGACAGAACTCGAGTTCTTCACCTCGACGCACGGCGCCAGAAAGGGTTCTGCCGATACTGCCTTGAGGACCTCGTTCGCAGGTTATCTGACCAGGAGACTGGTAGATGTTTCTCAAACGATAACCGTTACAACGCCCAACTGCGGTACCCACGAAGGGATCGAAGCGATAGAGCTCCTGGCCGACGGCGTCACGATAGAGAAGCTGGAGGATTTCCTCTTTGGAAGGGTTCTCGCAACCGACGTTATAGACCCCAGAACCGGTAAGGTGCTGAAGAACTCAAAAACCGGTAAGGAGTACTCGCGAGACACCATGATAAGGGACGAAGACGCCTCCTTCCTCTCGAGTTTCAGCACGGAAGTCGATGTGGTACGCGAAGACGTTCTGAACCTGTCCAAGGTGACCAGACTGGCGAGCTACACCGAGCTCAACGAGGATATAAAGCTCGGTGAAAAGTCTCATAAGTCCGGTACCCACATAGGCAGCGATCTTCTTCACCAGCTAAAGAACTCCGATCTCGGAGAGGTAAAAGTGATGACCTACCCGTGTGTAGGACAGGTGTTCGCAGGCACTACGGTGAAGAACGGCAACAATGAAACGATTGTCAAATACCAGGAAAAGATAGATGAACTGACCGCCAAGAAACTTCAGGCCAACGAAACCGGGAAAATCCTTGTGAGACCGTTGATCAAGGTGAGATCGGTTCTGACCTGCGAGTCAGACAACGGTGTCTGTGCGATGTGCTATGGAATGGATCTTTCAAACCACGAGATCGTGAACGTCGGCGAGTCCGTAGGAGTCGTTGCGGCGCAGTCGATCGGCGAACCAGGTACACAGTTGACTATGAGAACATTCCACACCGGAGGCATCGCGACCGGACAGGATATAACCAGAGGTCTTCCAAGGGCCGAAGAGCTTTTCGAGGCACGAAAGAAACTCAAGGATCCCGAGGCCCTCTTCATAGAAAAGGACGACGGAGGCTTCGTAAAAGATCTGGTGTCCGACGAAAAGGGAAGACGCAAGGTTTACGTCGAGACCAAAGACGGCCGTATCAGCGAGTACGATCTCTCATCGGCCATCAAGCCGAAGATAGAGATCGGAGATAAAGTCGTCGAAGGAGAAGCGATCACTACCGGAACCGTCAGACCAAGGAAACTGATGGAAAAACTGGGTCTTGTCCCGACTGCCCTCTACCTCCTCACAGAGATCAAGAGGGTCTACGCCGAACAGGGTGTCGAGATACACGACAAGCATTTCGAGCTGATAATAAGACAGATGCTTTCGAAGGTCGAGCTAACCGACCCGGGGGATACCGATTTCCTGCCAGGCGATCTTCTGGACATAGTAGAGGTTAGAAAGATAAACAAAACGATCGAAGAGGCCAACAGCAAGGTCCAGGAAAACAGAGAGTATGTTATGGACAAGAGACTTGCCAGAAGGGTTCTGGGAGAAGACAGTGACGGAAAGATCCAGAAAATCGCTTCCGAAGGCGAGCCGATAACTGAAGAACTTCTTGGCAAGATCCTCAAGAGCGGTATCAAGCAGATCTCGATATACGATGTCGAAGAGGATCAATACCAGAAGTTGATCGAAGACCTGAACCCGGACACCGTTATTCCCGAGAAAAAGGTGCAGATAATGCCCAAAGATCTCATGAAGTTCAAGAGGAAGCTCCTGCGAATAACCAAGGCCTCTCTGGAAAGTGAAGGCTGGCTATCCGCCGCATCGTTCCAGCAAACACCGCAGATTCTTACCGAGGCCTCCGTAGCCGGCAAGTGCGACTATCTGCTAGGCCTCAAGGAGAACGTGATAGTTGGGCAGTTGATACCGGCCGGAACCGGTCTCGATATGTACGCGAATCTACAGGTCGAAGAAGCGGCCGTATCTGCGCAGTTCGAAGAAGAAGAGCTGGCCTGAAAAGATAATCCTGTTGCGGGAAGCTGAAAAACGGCTTCCCGCTTTTTTATTCTTTGATGGTAACATTATCAATGAGCATATGAAATTTGCCGGAAAGTCGGGAAATGGTGAGTCGGTTGGAAGAGATATTCCTAAGCGTGCGCAATGTTCAAAAAACCTATAGAAGCAACGGAGTCAGAGCCCTCGACGGTGTTTCTCTGGATACATACGCCGGAGAGGTGAACGTGCTTCTGGGTGAGAACGCGGCGGGAAAAACCACATTGATGAAGATAATTGCCGGGATCGAGAGGGCCGATGACGGCGAGATGTTTATGAAGGGCAGGAACTACTCTCCGGCCAATCCCGTTGACGCCATCCGGGCCGGTGTCGGTCTGGTTTCACAGAAGCTGAGAGTAATACCGCAACTAACGGTTGGTGAGAATCTACTTCTGGGTATGGATTTATCGGGCTTTGAGCGCAAGAAAGGCCGCAAGACGATCGAAGAAGCCGTTCATAGGTTCGGTCTGGGTATAGAACTCCCCGTCAGGGTTGAAGATCTATCGATAGCTCAGAGGCAGAAGGTCGAGATTCTTCGTGTACTGATCAGGTCTCCGGAATTGATAGTCTTCGATGAACCGACGGCCGTTCTCCCCGATAACGACAGAGAAGAATTGATGAATATCATAGCCAGGCTCAAAGAAGGCGGAAAAACGGTGGTTTTTATAACTCATAAACTGCAGGAAGCCTATCGAATCGCCGACAGAATCTCGATCATGGCTAAGGGAAAAATAACCGGAACTTTCCTCAAAGGAGAAGTGACGGAGAGGTCGCTAAGAACCCTGGTGGCTGGAGAGGACCTGGCGGCATCTGGATTCAGCGGTCGAAAGACAACGGCCACCGGAGAGGTTCTTCGGGTCGAATCGCTAGATGTTGAGGGTCGGTACAGAAACCTGATAGCGGTGAAGAACGTCTCCTTCGTCTCCAGAGCGGGCGAGATACTCGTTATAACCGGTATCTCTGGAAACGGCCAGGAAGAGCTTATCGAGAGCTTATTTGGCATGAGAAGAGTTCTTTCGGGGCGTGTTTACCTCGAAGATACAGATATAACCGGTTGGACGCCGGCCGATCTCAGAAAGATCGGAGTTGTAGCCCTGATAGGTGACAGGGATACGACCGCGAGCTGTCCGGGCCTTTCGATAATAGATAACGTTGTTCTAAACAGGGTCCGGGATAGATTCTTTCTAAAAGAAAAACCGTTGAAAACATGGACCCGCGAGCTACTTTCGACCTACGGGGTCGAATACTCTTCTCTGGACGACCAGGCAGGAACACTCTCTGGTGGCAACTTACAGAAGGCGATACTGGCTAGAGAGATCTCCGGTAATCCCCGATTGATACTCTTGAGCGAGCCGACCAGAGGACTGGATGTCAAACACGCCGGGATGGTACACCGAACGCTTCTCTCTCTCAAGCAGAACCTCTCCATAGTTCTCTTCACAGGAGACCTGGACGAGGCTATCTCAATAGCCGACAGGATATTAATCATGTACGACGGCGAGGTAGTTATAGATCTGCCGAACGCGGGAAAAATCGGGAGATCGATGTTGAACCGTTATCTCCAGGGAGCGGCAGGGGTGGAGAGTACGTGAAAGGGAGAGCGTTTACAGTTGCAAGGGCGCTCTTCACTCTCGCAATCGCCCTGGCCGTTGGATTTGTAGTGATTGTCTTGACGGAGGAGGAACCGCTCGAGGCAACCTCCGCCTTCTTTCTTTCCGTTTTCACAAACACCTTCTACTTCGGGAACTTACTCTCAGCCTCGATCCCACTGATCTTCACTGGACTTGCGGCGTCCATTGCCTTCTCAAGCTCGAGTTTCAATCTCGGTCTTGAAGGCCAGGTCTATCTCGGAGCGCTGACGGGAACATATATAGGTGTTCGTATGGGAGGTACCTCTCCACTTATAGTGGTACCTGTGATTTTGCTCTCCGGCTTTCTCTCAGGAGCCCTAGTTGCCGGAATTTCCGGGCTGTTGAAAGGCTTCAGAGGTGTGAACGAGTTGATCTCCTCGCTCCTGCTGAGCAACGGGATAGTACTGGTTGTCGATTACATAATAGAAGGTCCCTTCAACGATAGACCCTCGGGGTTGGCGGCTTCCACGAGTCTTGGAAAGGAAGTCATCTTACCCAGGATTCTGGAACCTTCGAGTCTTCATTCGGGACTCTTCCTGGCCCTAATCACGGCGGTTCTGCTCTGGGCCTTTATGTTCAGGAGCAGACCGGGATACGATTTTCGCGTGACGGGCAAGAGTTCCATCTTCGCCTACTACGGCGGTATAAACGTGAAGGCCGTTTATTTCTGGTCTATGTTTCTCAGCGGAGGACTGGCCGCCGTAGGCGGTACAGTAGATGTGCTTGGCGTTCACGGGAGAGTCCTGAGGGGTTTCTCCGGGGGTTACGGCTGGAACGGAATCGCAGTCGCTCTCATTGCAAGGAACCATCCTCTGGGAGTCATACCGGCGGCACTTTTCTTTGCCTATCTCGAAAGCGGCGCGCAGATAGCCTCGTTCGAAGCCGGTCTTACACCCGAGATATCCAGGATTGTCCAGTCGGTGGTGTTCTATCTGGTAACTGCCGAAGCCGTACTCTCTTTTATGAAGGGGGGACGGAAGGTTGATTGAGGCCTTTGTGAACGATACACTGAGAAACGCGACCCCGATTGTTCTCGCCGCTTGTGGCGGTCTTGTGACAAGGCTTTCGGGCTGGCTGAACATCGGTCTCGAAGGCATGATACTTCTTTCCGCCTTCTCGGGGGTTGTCGTATCATCGGCGACTTCCAGCGTTGTAGTCGGTACTCTCGCGGCGATTGCAACATCGATTGCAGTCTCTCTGCTGATTTTCGTGATGGTCAGGTACATGAGGGCGAACCTGTACATCACCGGGATAGCCACCAACCTTCTCTCCGGAGGTCTCACCGTAATGCTCACCGATCTATGGTTCAGGAGCAAAGGAACCGTGGTCTTCCCGGAAGCGCCACGCCCGGCCGTTTCGAGTCTGGACTTTCTGGGATTTCTCAACAACCTGAACTTCTTCGATTATCTGGCGATCGCTTCGCCGTTGCTCTTGCTGTTCGTTCTGAGGGGAACCTCGTTCGGATTGAAGCTGATAGCCTGTGGCATCGACGAGGAGAGTGCCTACTACTCGGGTGTCAATGTCAACAGAGTGAGACTGGTATCCTTTATTATCGCAGGTGTTTTCTCCGGACTGGCCGGGGCGTCGCTTTCTTTGCCGTTGGGACTCTTCGTGGCCAATATGTCCGGTGGCAGAGGCTGGATAGCGCTGGTGGCGGTAATAATGGGGAGAGATAGACCTTTTCTGATCGGCTTCTCGGCCCTGATGCTCGGTTTCGTGACGGAACTGTCTATTTTCCTTCAGGTATCGACGCAGATCTCCCCTAAACTGCTGTTGACGATACCTTATTTCGTTTCCTTTCTAATAGTTGCGATCTTCCCAGATCGAAGAGCGATGTTGGAGGGTAAAAAACACGAGTGAACAGCATGATATAATTGCGAAAATTGGAGGTGCGAAAGTGAGTCTGATCGAAGAACTGAACTCCCGGTACACGGAACTTTCCTTTCTTAACAGCGCGGTCGCTCTCATGGCCTGGGACATGCGTACGTATCTTCCACCCATGGGCAACGAAATGCGCGCAGAAGCTCTCGGTTATATATCTACACTGGCCTTCAAAAAGAGAGTCTCGGACGAACTGGGGTCGATCCTGGAAAATCTTAGACAGCCGGAGACGTACAACTCTCTCAACGATGAGGAAAAGGCCATAGTGAGAGTCTCTGCCAAAGCCTTCGAAAGGGCCAGGGCGGTTCCGCCGGCGCTTTATCAGAAATTCGCGGTGCTGACCGTCAGGAGTGAGAAAGCCTGGGAAAAGGCCCGGGCGGAAAACGATTTCGAAGGCTTCGCCCCTTACCTCGAAGAAATCGTGAGTCTTTCCAGAGAGATGGCCAATCTTTATGGCTATGCTGAAAACCCTTACGATGCCCTTCTGGAAGGTTATGAGGAGGGTATGACCGCGAAGAGGTTGCGCGAAATAATAGAGCCCCTCAAGAAGGAGCTGGTGCCTTTCCTGAAAAGGCTCATGAAGGAGGGAAAGGCTCCCGAAACCGATCTGCTAAAGGGAAGGTTTCCGAGAAAGACCCAGGAGAAGTTGAGTCACAAAGCCCTCAAATTCATCGGTTACGATTTTGGGGCCGGCCGGCTGGACGAGACAGTTCATCCCTTCACAATAGGTATAGGGGTTGGCGATGTCAGGGTTACCACCAAGTATCCGCCAGACGAATTCACTCCGTCGCTTTTCGGTTCGTTTCACGAAGGGGGCCACGCCATATACGAGCAGGGATTGCCCGCCCATTTGAAGGGTACGTCTCTGTACGAAGCGGCATCTCTGGGTATTCACGAATCCCAGTCGAGAATGATGGAAAACATTGTGGGACGCAGCAAAGAGTTTCTGAAATTCTTCTATCCGCACATTCAGAAGGCCTACCCTTCGAATTTCAAAAACGTGCCCCTCAAGAAGTTCTATAGAAGCGTCAACAACGTTAAGCCCTCCTTGATAAGGATCGAGGCCGACGAAGTGACGTACAACTTCCATATAATGCTGAGATTCGAGCTCGAAGAGGGTTTGATGAAAGGCGATATACAGGTGGAAGAGCTTCCGGCCAGGTGGAACGAAAAGATGAAAGAGTATCTCGGAATCGAACCGGCCAACTTCAGCGAGGGTGTGCTGCAGGATATCCACTGGCCGTCTGGTATGATAGGATACTTCCCCTCTTATATGCTCGGAAATCTCTACGCTGCACAATTCTACGCAAAAGCAAAAAGCGACATAAAAGATCTCGAGAGAAAAATCGAAAAGGGCGATCTGAAGCCCCTGTTGCACTGGCTCAGGGAGAACATCCACGGCCAGGGCAGGCGTTACAGCCCTGGAGAACTGCTGAAAGTCGTTACCGGAAAAGAACTGGATCCCGGATATTTCATAAAGTACGTCAAAGACAAGTATTCAAACATATATTCACTCTAGAGGGCCTCAGGGCCCTCTTTTCAATCTCTCTTCGAGTCTGGCCAGCTCTTCCCGGCTCAACTTCAGATCTTCTCTCTGCTTTTTCAGAAAAGCCAGTACAGATTCGCTTTCGCCGAGACCGGCATCTTTCCACATGAAGGCTATAGTTTCAGGATCCACGGTACCATCTAGAGCGAGTTCGAAGATGGCCGGAGGCATCGCCTCGCCAAGTTCGGAAATCTTCGAAATCTTTCCCTCGCGCAGGAACTCGAGCGATTTCTCGGTTATGGCCTTGCCTATGCCTTTCAACCGGGAAAGGTCGTAGATCTCCTGTTCGGTCAACTCCCCGGCGGAAAGCCTGCTACGTACAGTTCTTGCCGCGAACTCATAGCTCCTGATTTTGAAGGGGTTGTCCCTGGAGATTCTGAGCAATCTCGACAGCAGATCGAACTGCGCGGCGAGTTGTTCTCTTTTCAACTCATCACCCCCGGATCTATTTTATCCCGGAAGTGGTCATACAGACAAGGCGGACGTCGGTCTCACCTTTTGTTTCTGTGATCCAGAACCCTCTCAATATTTTCGCGCACCGTTCCGTCACGGGCCTCAAAAAAGGCCATTCCGGCCGCCTCTATCGCTTGAAGAGCGTTTTGACCCAGGTGGAAGGCGATTATAGTATCCACGCCTTTGCCCGCCAGAAAGTTCACGGCCAAAGGGCCAGCACCGTGTGCGGCCTCTATCGACAGATCTATGAATTCTTTCTCTTTAGAATCGGGATCGTATATCAGAAAATACTTTCCGCGGGCGAAACGATCGTCGGGAAAGCCGTCTAGCGATTTCTCCTTCACCGGAACCGCGATCTTCATCTCTTACCTCCAGAAATCATGATATTCTCCAGTTTGTTTTTTATCTCTCTTATACCATCCGCCGCTCCGGAACCGTCGAGCGATACGACCGGAACGCCCAGCATTGTAGCCTCGCCGACTTTCTCATCGTAAAGGATCTTTCCAAGTACCTGTATTCTATTTGCACCGCACCAGTTTTCGATCTGTGAGGTCTTTTCACGATTAATGTCACATTTGTTTATAACGACTCCGCAATCCCTCCGGAAATGACGGACGGTCTCGATTATTCTCTCGAGGTCGTGCAGTCCAGACACTGTGGGTTCTGAAACCACTACCACGTAGGAAACCCCGGTTATGGAAGAGGTCGCCGGACAGCCTATTCCCGGTGCTCCGTCTATGATAACCAGACCTCTCTTCTCTTCTTCGGAAATGGCGATAGCCAGCTTTCTGACCTCGGCCACCAGACCTCCGGAGGTCTCCTCGCCGGGGTACAGGAGGGCATGAACGAGAGGAGTGCCGTTGAACCTGGAAAGGTAATAATCTCCGGATTTGTTTTCTCTGAGTGTTATTGCCTTTGCCGGGCAGACGACGATACAGGCTCCACAACCCTCGCAGGCGTACGGATCGACCCTGTAAGGTCCTCCGCGAATCAGAGCGTCGAATCGACAGTATTTTTCGCAAACACCGCACGAGATACAGTCGTTGGAAATCACAGCTTTCTTGCCCCCGTAGTATTCGAAGGAAGAGATCAATTCTGTCTCCATCAACAGGTGAAGGTTGGGGGCATCGACATCGCAGTCTGCCATCGCGTGGTTATCGAAGAGAAAAGATAGAGAGCCGGCCAGGGTGGTCTTCCCGGTGCCTCCCTTTCCGCTCACTATGGCTATCTGGAACACCGCACCACCCCCAAGGATTTTAGGATTTTTTCGTACAGTCTCTCGAAACGTTCCTTCCATTCGGGAAGCACATCGGTGAAGAGCACACCGTTGGAGTATGCTTTCGCTATCTCACGCTCGAAAGGTATTTTCTCAAGTATCTCTATCTTTTCTTCGCGGGCGAATTCGTCGATCATCGAATAAGTTCCGCCATCTCTGTTGATGACTACACCAAAGGGAATTTTCATCTCCCTGACAATCTGTAACGCCAGCTTCAAATCGTGCAGCCCGAAGGGTGTCGGCTCTGTCACCATCAAGGCGTAATCAACCTTTCTCAGTGTTTCAACCACCGGACAGGACGTTCCCGGCGGAGAATCAAGAATCACGACCTTATCCGGGTCGATGTGCTTCTTAAGGGCCCTGATTATCCTCACCGGTGATGGTTCCCCGATTTCAAGGATACCCATACCGTAATAAAGGTTGTCGCTTATTCTACCCAGCTCGACCCTTCCTATGGTCTTCGGAGTTTCGCCGATGGCTCCTTCGGGACAGATGTTGGTGCACAGGCCACAACCGTGACAGAGGTTGTTGAATACCATAACTCCTGTATTAAAGACCGATAAGGCGCCGAACTGGCATCTTCTCGCACACTCTCCACACAACGTGCATTTTTCTTTGTCTATCACCGGAAGCATCAGACTGACTTCTTCCTCATAATCCTTTGAGATTTGGAAAAAGAGATGAACGTCAGGCTCTTCGGCATCGGCGTCGAGTAGTTGTACTTTGCGAGTGGATGAGAGGACTTCAGCAAAGTTAGTGGCGAGAGTGGTCTTTCCAGTACCGCCCTTGCCGCTTATGACGGCAATAACCAAAACCTACCACCATCTCCTGAGCCTGAAGCTTCTTCTGTAACCAGTACCCAAGCCTAATCCAAGTCTAGATCCACGGCGGAAAAAGTGCCCACCTAAAAACACTCTCCCTCTGTAATCAGTATTGACGTCCAACCCGTTCAAAGAGTCTTTCGGTGCGCAGTTTCCCGCTCCCCAACCTGTCATAGGGCCCTGACCCGAAGGTCCGGTTCCATCTCTCCATGGCATAGTTTCACTCTCCTTTCGACTGGGGTTCCAGATCCTCCAGCCTTTTCTCGATTTCCTGAATCTCCATTTTGATTAGCTCGAGCTCATCGTTCAAATAGCTTCTGTATTCCTGAAGATCGACCCGTTCTATTTCGGGAGCGACTGGATAATCATGATAAAATTCCCTACCATAGGGTCCCATTCCCCTGGCAAAACCGGGCCGTCTTCCGCCTCTTCCTCCGCCCCGGGGACCGTAGCTGAAAGACCTGCACGAGCCATCTCTGAAGCGATTCCCGTAACCCAAGCCATACGGCATTCAATTCACCTCCATATATATGTTATATACATATATAATACTACATTATATAAGTTAAAGTCAACCCGTACTTCTACAATTTTTATAATCAGTTTAATCGGTCAAGAGTTTCTATAGAATTTGTCCCAATAAAGGGAAAACGAAAATGGGGAATTTATCACTGCGTTTTTTAGAAGTTTAATCCATAGGTTCATAGATTGTTTCCGCTGCGAGTGTGGTCAGTATCGTATTAACTAACAAAAACAGTTGGGGGGCGGTTTGCCCGCACCCAACCTGTTATCGGGCCCAGAGCTTTGAGCCCGGTTCCATCTTTCCACGGCATGTTTTTACCCTTCTTTTGACTGAGGTTCCAGGTTCTCCAGTCTCTTTTCGACTTCCTGAATCCTTTGCTTGATCAGTTCGAGCTTGAAGTTCAGATAGCTTTTGCGCAACTGAAGTCTTGCCCGTCTCATCTCGGGAGTAACCGGATGATCGTGGTGAAATCTCCTGCCATAAACACCTGACCCTCTTGCAAAGCCGGGTTCCCTTCTTCCGCCACGGGGTCCATATCCAAAAGACCTGCAATGACCTTCCCTGAGGCGGTTCTCGTAACCAAATCCATACACCATAAAATTCACCTCCATATATATGCTTACTACATATATGATACACTATAACATATATGAATGTCAACTCCATATTTTCTTATCTCCAAAATTAACCTGAATCGATCGCGTGTTTCTGATAGTATCTCTTTGAGGGGAGAAAAATGAGTGAAGGAAAGAACCACATAAAAATGTTTTCAGTTATCGCACCTTTTTATAATATAGCTTTCAGATCGCAGCTGGAGAATTACAGGAAACTTCTAAAGGAGAACTCCTGGAGACTGGCCGACAAGATAGAGAGCGCGATCGACATAGGATGCGGGACAGGAGCCTTCGCCAGGGCTTTGAGCGAGTTAGGTATAGAAGTAACAGCCGTGGATGCTTCGGATAAGATGGTGAGAATAGCCAGGAGAAATCTGGCCGGAACGGGGGTCAGGGTTGTGCGGGCGGACTTTTTCGAGGACCTCCCTTTTGAAGACAACAGTTTTGATCTCCTGGTGGCCTCTTACGTGTTACACGGACACAAAATCGATGGAAGGGTCAGGTTCTACGGGGAAACGAAAAGAATCTGCAAGAAGGAGTTGCTCCTTCACGAATTCTTCCCCAACAAAAACCCTCTGGTCTCGTTCGTTGAATTTCTCGAAAGGAGCGATTACAGGAATTTCGTATCTACTGCGTACGAAGAGCTAAAGAGATTCTATCCCGTTGTTTATAGAGTCAGGCTTTCCGCGACTAGCGGCTGGTACATATGTCGTTGCAAATAGAGAAACCTTCGACGTTTTATTCGTAGGAATCCGGTTATCGGTGGTGGATTTGCGGAGCCGAGATGTTAGTATTTATCTAGGACGAAAGAAATGGAAGGGCAGGTGTTTCATATCTTCTATCGGTACGATCTGGGGGATGAACCATGAGAAAGAGGATAACTCCATATCTCTTCATTTTGCCGGCAGGGGCGGTTATCTTCTTTTTCCTTCTCTACCCACTCGTTTACTCCTTCTTTATAAGTCTTCACGAATGGGACCTCTCGCCCGGTATGACTTTCGTGGGCCTGGGAAATTACGCGAAGATACTTAGTTCCCCAGAATTCTGGGATTCAATGCTGTACACAGCCTACTACATGGTCGGTGTTCTGCCTTTTTCTCTCGTTCTGGGTTTTCTCTTCGCCTCACTGCTCAACGATGCGACGTTGAAGGGTATAGGGTTTTTCAGGACTGTTTATTTCCTCCCGGTAGTCACCTCGCCAATAGCCGCCGGGATGGGGTTCAGCTTTCTCTTCAGCACCGAGCTGGGTTATGTCAATCATTTCATCAGGTCCGTGGGAGGGGATTACGTGAACTGGCTGACCAATCCCGAAGGAATAATGCAAATCCTCTTCAATTGGACTGGCATACAGCTTCCGAAAATACTCCAGGGTCCCAGTGTGGCGCTTTTTGTGATAATACTCATGGGAATCTGGCAGAACGTCGGTTACGCCATGGTGGTTTATCTGGCTGGTTTGCAGGGAATTCCAGAAACGTATTACGAAGCCGCCTCTCTGAGCGGAGCAACTAGATTCCAGTGTCTCAGAAAGATAACCATACCTCTCCTCTCGCCCACAACCTTTTTTCTGTTGATTATGTTCAGTATAAACTCCTTTCAGGTCTTCGGTCCGGTGATGGTGATGACGCCCGAGGGCGGTCCGCTGAATACGACTTCGGTAGTGGTATTCAGACTTTATAGAGAGGCCTTTGCCTATTACCGCTTCGGTTACGCGGCCGCGATGGCCTTCGTACTCTTCATCTTCGTGATCTCGATAACGGCCTTCCAGGTGAAAACTCTCGAAGGAAGGGTTCACTATGAATAGAAGGAGAGTCAAGACGCTTAAGTATATAATTCTTATCGCCGGCGCTTTGGTGATGATCTTTCCTTTCTTCTGGTCTTTGATGACGTCCTTCAAGGACCTGAGGGAGATTCTTCAAAACCCGTTCTCGCTGTTACCGCGGCAGTTCACTTTCAAGAACTATCTGAGCGTTTTCAGAAAGGTGCCTTTCGCCAGGTATCTCCTAAACAGTGCCGTAGTGGCCAGCGTCACGACGCTTCTTCAGCTGGGGACGGCCTCGCTGGCCGCTTTCGCCTTCGCCAGAATGAGGTTCAAAGGCCGGGACTTGCTCTTCTACACCTTCCTGGCGACGATGATGGTGCCGCAACAGGTGGTAATGATCCCGCAGTACCTGGTAGTCATGAGCCTGAATCTCGAAAATTCCTACACGGGTCTTATAATACCGCACGCAGCGACGGCGATCTCCATATTCTTCCTCAGGCAGTTCTTTCTCACAATACCGCAGGACCTTGAAGATGCCGCCACGATCGACGGTTGCGGGGCTCTCAGGATACTGACTAACGTCTTTTTGCCGTTGACAAGGCCGGCGATGGCAACCATTGCCATCTTCTCTTTCATGTGGTCGTGGAATAATTACTTCTGGCCGCTTCTGGTGATAAGTGAACCTGAGATGCGCACCGTCCAGCTGGGGCTGGCCATGTTCAAATCCGAGGGGGGCATTCAGTGGGGCGAGTTCATGGCTGCCACGGTCGTGGCGACTCTACCTATAATGATAGCTTACTTCATAGCTCAAAAACAGTTCGTTAAAGGCATAACGCTAACAGGTCTTAAAGGTTGATAGAGAAAAGGAGGTCAGGCATGAAAAAGTATATCGCTTCAGTTTTTCTCTTATTGCTCGTTTTCACCGGTATCGGTAAGGTGACTCTCACCTTCTGGCATTCCATGTCGGATTACCAGAAGCCGATAATAGACAGGCTGGTGAACGATTTCAACAGATCTCAGAACGAAATCACGGTGAAGGCCGTATTTCAGGGTTCGTACGACGATACGGTCACCAAGTTGAAGGCCGCGCTTTTGACCGGAAAGGGACCCGATGTCTCCATGATAAATATCGAGCATTTACAGATCTTCACCAAAGACGGTTCGCTCCTCGATTTAACCGATCTTCTGGCGAACGATCCGGCCATATCCCCGGAGGATTTCGTGGACAACTTCTGGACGACGATCATCAGGGACGGGAAACCTTACGCTTTGCCTTTCAACATAAGCGCGCTCATGCTCTTCTACAACAAGGATCATTTCAGGGCGGCCGGCCTCGATCCCGACAAACCGCCCAGAACGTGGGAAGAGATGGAAGAGTACGCAAGAAAGCTGACGATAAAGAAACCTTCCGATTCCAGACCGTCCCAGTACGGGCTCCTGTGGGGTGTGGACGCCATGTTTTACCAGTTCGAACCTCTGGTCTGGCAGAACGGCGGCGAGATTTTCAACGAAGATATGACAGAATGCGTGATCAACTCGGCCGAAGGGATCGAGGCGCTAGAAAGGTGGCAGGGCTGGTTCCTTGAAGGGCTTTCACCGATCGATCTTACCATCGACGAAGGGATCCAGTCTTTCACCATGGGCAAGATCTCGATGGGACCTATGACCAGCGGGGGGATCAGGTACGCCCTGGAAAACATCCCCTGGAACCTCGGAGTGGCCCCTCTCCCCGAGAACAAGCAAAGGACAACAACGCTCGGAGGGGCATCGCTGTCGATAATGTCGGGTCTTTCCGACGAGAAGGTGAAAGCGGCCTGGACCTTCCTCAAATGGATGGTCTCGGAGAAAAACACTCTCTTCTGGTACGAAGGGACGGGGTATATGCCGGTGAAGAAGTCTGCTATGGAGTCTCTGGAGATCCAGCTAATCTGGCAGCGTTTCCCGCAATTGAAGGCTCCCATCGAGTCTATAGAGTTTGCCAGGCCGAGACCCGTTCATACAAACATAATAGAGATAAGGAACATACTCTATAACTCCATCGAACAGGTCAGAAAGGGAGTTACCGAGCCGGAAAAGGCTTTCAACGAAGCCGTTGAGAAAGTCAACGGCCTTTTGAAGTGAGGTGGACTATGAAGAGAGTGATGGTACTAGCAGTATTTGCCGTGTTAGTCGTTTCGCTGTTTGGAGTGAACAGGATAGTGGAAATAACGGTAGAGGGTAATGTTAAGACGCTGGCCTCAACCGTGAGGAATCTCTCCGGTGTGAAAATCGGCGATGAATTCGACATAGAGAAGATCTACCGTGCCAAGCGGACTTTGCAGGATAGCGGTCTCTTCACGGATGTCTATATGCAGATCAAACCCGTTGAAAACGATTACAGGCTTGTGATAACGGTTGAAGAGACAAATACGATCTATCCGTACCTCGGTCAATATCTGACGATCGGGGTGGGAGAGAGAAATCTGCTCGGAACGGGAGTGAACATATACGGAGGTCTCCGATTCCTCAGGTTCACCGATAAGAAATTTCTAGGTTTTATTCCGCAACCGCAGCTTTTCTGGGGAGGTTTCACTATTGGAGCTGGATACGCGCAGGCGCTTGGAACGGGGATCGATTTCATAACCGAACTCACGCTTTTCAAGGAGGTTCCCTGGCAAACCGATCTTCTACTGACCCTGAACAGGTTCAAGCTGGGCGCTAGTTATCCTTTCGGCGATTATGTGGCCGGAGTTTCCTACACTTTCGAGAACGCTACTTTCGACGCTTCCCCGGCGAACGATTACTCCATCTCGATAATCAGCGGTGCCTTAGCCTTCGGCGATGTTGAGAATTACCGGCAGGAGAGGGCCAATCTGTACGGCCACACGGTCCTCAGCTACGGCTTCGGCAAGGGATACAGTTACCTGCAGCAGACGGCAGAGCTGAACTTCTGGTACAGGATAATTGGAAGGATATACATACTCAGCACTACCAGGGTCGGGGTCACCTATCTGGGGACTGCCCCGGTAACGAAGCAGTTCTACATCGGTGGCAGCACCGATCTCAAGGGCTGGAACGCTTATTCGTTCAATCCCGGCCACTTCGTCTTCGAAGCCGTGGAAGCCGGAGTCCCTCTAACGGAGAGTTTCGGCATAGCCCCCTCCGATGAACTGAGCGCCTACATTCCCAAGCTCTATCTTATGGGAGTGGCGGGGACGGATAAAACCCTCGGACTGTCGATCGGAATAGGTTTCGAGTGGAGAACACCTCTGGGCATCGCTTTCGAGCCTCAGATATTCTTCGGAGGTGACGGGTTCAAGTTCTACTTCGAGCTACGTTAGTCCAAATCAAACAAAACCGGGGACGGTAGTCCCCGGTTTCTTTATGACTGTGATTCATCATTCTCTCAGAACTATCTTCGCTCCGGATATCCTTGAAAGAACCCCGGAAAATTCTTCCAGAACTCCGGATGGATATGGTTCTTGATCGTTTCCCTCGATTCTGCGATACTGCTGGAGGGCGATTCTGGAGGCCCCTCTGCACAGTTCGGCCAGTTCCGCGAAATCTTCCCGCTTTATGTAGGGAGGGTAGAGCGTGATCCGTACTTCGTGTTCTCTGAAGGCTTTGACCAGATCGAGACTCTGTCTTATGGTCTCGATGGACACGCCGGAGAAGAGCGAGTAATCCAGCGACTTCAGATCCATAGCTACGAAATCTACACGCTCCATAAGACGGGCAAGAAGAGCCGGGTTCCAGCCGTTGGTGTCGAGTTTAACCAGTTTGCCCGGCACCCGCTCCCTCAGACGGCCTATGAAGGGTATCAGCTCTCCGGTCCTCAAAGTCGGCTCGCCCCCGGTTATAACGATGGCGTCTATCAGAGCTCCGCGCTTATCGAGATAATCTATCACGGTTTCTTCGCTTAATTCTTCGCTTACTCGCCTCTTGAGCGTTTCGTTCTGGCAGTAGGCACAGTCGAAATTACAGCTTGAGGTAAATACCGTCAGGGCTACTTTCTCTGGATAATCTACCAGACTCACTCTTTCCCAGCCTGCGAAGTTCATCTATGCTTTCTCTCCTTATCTGATAAACCCTTCTCCTTTTGAACTCTTCCTGTTTGCCAATGTTCCAGTTCTGGACTGGGCGGTAATATCCTGTGATTCTTGAATAAACCTCCGTCGCGGCGCCGCATTTCGGGCACGAGTACTGCTCGCCGCTCAGGTAACCGTGGTTCTGGCAAACGGAATAGGTGGGGGACAGGGTAAAGTAAGGTATTCTGTAATTGCCCGCTATTTTTCTCACTAGTTCCCTGGTTGTCTGCCAGTCAGATATCTTCTCGCCCAGAAAGGCGTGGAAGACCGTGCCGCCCGTGTATTTCTGCTGGAGAGTCTCCTGAAGGTCGAGCGCGGAGAAAATATCGCTCGTAAAATCCACCGGGAGGTGCGAGGAGTTCGTATAGTAGGGGCTGTCCTTTCCGGCGGTGATTATCTGGGGGAACTTCTTTTTGTCGATCTTGGCCAGGCGGTAAGAGGTTGATTCGGCCGGAGTCGCCTCGAGGTTGTACAGGTGCCCGGTGGTCTCCTGGAAGGTCATTATTTTGTTTCTCATGAAGTCGAGCACTCTCAGGGAGAAGTTGTACCCCTCGTTTTCGGCTATAGTCTTCCCTATCCAGCGTGCGTTGAGACAGGCCTCGTTCATTCCAACCAGCCCGACGGTCGAGAAATGATTGTCGAAGTTCTTGAGATATCTGCGGGTGTAAGGGTATAGGCCCTCACCGTTCAATTTCTCCACCACCGACCGCTTCACCTCTAGACTCCTGCTGGCCAGTTCCATCACCCTGGACAGTCTTTCCAGAAACTCCGTTTCGTTCTTGCTGAGATATGAGATCCTAGGAAGGTTGATCGTCACCACTCCGATCGAGCCGGTGAATTCGTCCGAGCCGAACAATCCCCCTCCCCTCCTCTTGAGTTCGCGTTTATCCAGCTGCAGCCTGCAGCACATGCTTCTGACATCGTCGGGATCAAGGTCGGAGTTTATGAAATTCTGAAAATAAGGTGTTCCGTATTTACTCGTGATTTCGAAGAGAAGCTTCGCATTTTCATTTTCCCAATCGAAACCTTTCGTTATGTTGTAAGTAGGGATCGGGTATTGGAAGCCCCGTCCGTTGGCGTCGCCCTCGTCGAGTATCTCCAGGAAGGCCCGGTTTATCATGTCCATCTCTTCCTGACAGTCTCCGTAGGTGAAATCGAGTCTCTTCCCTCCCACTATGGCCGGTTCGTCTCTCATCTTTTTCGGCACCGTCCAGTCGAGCGTTACGTTGGTGAAGGGTGCCTGCGTTCCCCATCTGGAAGGCGTGTTGACGCCGAAGACGAAGGATTGTATATTCTGTTTCACTTCCTTCAGAGAGAGGTTGTCTATCTTCACGAAGGGAGCCAGATACGTGTCGAAAGACGAGAAGGCCTGGGCGCCGGCCCATTCGTTCTGCAAGATACCCAGGAAGTTCACCATCTGATTCACCAGAGTCGAAAGATGTCTCGCCGGTGAAGAGGATACCTTGCCGCGCACCCCTCCGAGCCCCTCCTCAATCAGCTGTCTCAAACTCCAACCCGCGCAGTAGCCAGATAGCATAGAAAGATCGTGAATGTGAATATCACCCTCGCGGTGGGCGTTGCCTATCTGGGGATCGTACATCTCCCTCAACCAGTAGTTGGCCGTCACCGTTCCGCTGTTGTGAAGGATTAGACCACCTATGGAATAGGTCACGGTTGAGTTCTCTCTGACACGCCAGTCCAGCATGTTGAGGTAGCTGTTGACTGTTTCCGAGAAGTCAAGCATCGAGGATTTGAGTTCTCTGAGCTTTTCGCGGTGAGTTCTGTAGAGAATGTAAGCCTTGGCGACCTCCGCGAACCCAAGATTTTCGAGCGTCCTTTCGACCGAGTCCTGGATATCTTCTATATCTACGAGGTTGTCGCTCACCTTTGGCTGAAAATCAGCCACGACACGCAGCGCAACCCTCTCCAGAATGTCTTCGTTGTAGTGGGTCCTTGTGGCATCGAAGGCTTTCTTCATGGCGTTTATTATTTTGTTCAGGTCGAATTCTACGATTGATCCATTTCTTTTTCTGACGTTCAGCATCATCATACCTCCATGAATAAGCTCAATAAATAGTGGACGATAAACATTCTACCACAATATATAGTGAATCCGAAGTCGAAACGGGGGTCGATTTTGGCAGATAACGGCGATTGGCTCCGTTTAGATTCTACCAGATCGAAATGTTGGGGTTTTTAAGTTTCTGTGGGCGGATTCTTTCCGTACGGATTCTCTGGAAATCATTGGGCCATACCTTTTCAGAACCACGGCCTACTTCCTTACGAATCTCGTTACACTTTCTTTACCCATCTTCTCGCTCATAGCGAGGAAGGCGCGAGCAGTCGCCATCGCGTCGCCAAGCGCTCTGTGTCTGGAGTCCGCGACTATTCCCAACCTGGCGAGAAGAATATCCAGATTGTTCCGGCTACGTCTGAAGAGACTTCGGGACATTTCGATGGTATCTATGTAGGTGTTGGAAAGTCTTCCAAGACCGCATCTCTCACCGAAGTGGTTGAGGAAAGACAGATCGAAGGGAGCGTTGTGAATGACCAGTATCGAATCTTCGACGAAGCGAAAGAAATCTCGAAGAACCTTTTCAACTGGAGGCATGCCCTTCACAGTTAGATTGCTTATCCCGGTCAGGCCCGTGATCGTGATGGGAACGATGCAGCCGGGATCGATAAGGCTGTCGAAGAAATCTTCCTCCACTATTCGCCAGTCGCGGATCCTCACACCGGCTACCTCAAGTAACCTGGCACCGCGATTGACGTCAAAGCCCGTCGTTTCGGTGTCGAGAACCACAAACTCCATTCCTGCGATCTTCATCTGGCACTTCCCTCCCTTCCTTTTAAAATTTTACAACAAGAACGAACACACGGTCCAGAACACAACGGGAGCGTTTATTCATTTGCGAGTGATGCGTATAGAGTATAATTCTACTGAGGTGACTTTCCATGGATGATAAGGTGAATCATACAGAAGAGGAAATCAGAGAAAGGTACAGGAAGGCTATTGAATCATCCCTGCAAAAGGCGCCCGTGAGAACGGGCGAAAGGATATATCTCACAGATCTCTGGGCCGTTACATCGATCCCGGAAGAGATAATAATAGAGATACTCTCTTCTTGTGAAGTGAAGCTTCCCGAAGAGGTGCGCTGCATAGTGGATGATCGTAGAAAGAAGAAGAGGGTTCTTTATGGAGAAAAAGAGTCAAATGAACAGGGTGGCGATCCTAAGCAGCCCAGAATACGCAAAGTGCAGGGAGAAGATAGCTGAGGGCTTCGATCTGCTGAATTTTGACGACGATGTTCGAGAAAAAAAGGTACTGCTGAAGCCTAACCTGCTCTCAGCAAGAACGCCAGACAGCTCGGTGACGACCCATCCCGAAATAGTCCGCGCGGTGGCGGAGATTTTCCTCCGGCGCGGGGCAAAGGTCAGTGTAGGAGATTCCCCGGCCAGGGTCAGTACCATTACCGCGGCCAGAGCAGCAGGGATTGAAAGCGTCTGCAGGGAACTGGACATACCCCTTGTAGATTTCGACGATCCCGTTTCTGTGGTTCTGCAGGAGGGGACGTACAGGAACTTCGAGATAGCCCGCCCGGTCCTGGAGGCCGACCTCGTAGTCAATCTGGCCAAGCTCAAGACTCATTCGCTCACGCTCGTCACGTTCGCAGTCAAGAACCTCTTCGGCTGTATCCCCGGTGCAAGAAAGCAGGGCTGGCATTTCAGGGCGAGAAACATGGGGGATTTTTCCAGGATGCTTCTGGACCTGGCGAGGTATTTGAAGCCCTCGCTGACGGTGCTGGACGGAGTAGAGGGGATGGACGGAAACGGACCGTCGAACGGGAGGAAGATCTATCCCGGAATCGTGGCGCTCTCAAGAAATGTCTTTTCTCTGGACGATGCGATAGCGGAACTCTTCCAGGTGAAGCATTCGAAAGTCCCGCTTTTGAGAATGGCCAGGGAAGAGAATCTGGTTGGCGAGTACGAAATTGTGGGCGACGGACCCGTGCCGGCGAGACTGGTTCTGCCCGAAACAAACTACATCGCGGTTTACGGTGCCGGTTTCTTGAGGCATTTCGTCACGAAGTTTCCGAGGATAGACAGGAAGAACTGCATCGAGTGCAGGAACTGCGAAAAGGCCTGCCCGGTCGGGGCGATAGTGATAGACAGGTTCAGGATCGATTATAGCAAGTGCATAACCTGTTACGTCTGCCACGAGATCTGTCCGGAGAACGCGATCGTTTTCAAGAGACGTTTTCATATATGAAGGAGGCGGCGTTAGGATGAGTTACATTCTGGCCATCGATCAGGGAACCAGCAGCAGTAAGGCCGTACTATTCGATGAGGAGTTTTATCAGGTGGCCGTTTCACAGGAGGAGTTCAGGCAGATATACCCCAATCCTGGCAGGGTCGAACACGATCCGAGAGATATTATTCTCAGTACCATGAGTTCTGTGGAAAACGTGGTATCCGACGCCAGGGTCTCTTACCGTGAGATCGAAGCCATAGGTATAACCAACCAGCGCGAGACAGTGGTCGCATGGGATGCCATAACCGGCCAGCCTTTGTGCAACGCTATCGTCTGGCAGGATAGGAGAACCACGGAAAGATGCAAAGAGCTGAGGGAAAAGTTCGGGGAGAAGATACACCTCAAGACTGGATTGATGCCCGATCCGTATTTCTCGGCCACGAAGATGGAATGGATGCTGCAAAACGTTCCCGGAGTCCGGGAAGCCGCGAAGAGGCGCACCTTGCGTTTCGGCACGATCGACTCCTGGCTGGTCTGGAACCTAACCAGAGAGAAGCGATATGTGTGCGATTACTCGAACGCTTCAAGAACGATGCTCTTCAATATACGGGAGCTGAAGTGGGACGGCGAACTTCTCGACATGTTCGGAATAGATGAAGAGTTCCTGCCGAAGGTCGTGGATTCCTGCAGCCCTCTGGGAGCTTCGATATACGGTCCGGAGATAGCCGGTATAGCCGGAGACCAGCAGGCTTCGCTCTTCGGACAGACGGCCTTCTCGCGGGGCGATGCCAAGTGCACCTACGGCACCGGCTCTTTCATACTCATGAATACCGGGTCGGAGCCGAAATACTCAAGGCACGGCCTTCTTACAACGATAGGATGGAAACTTGGGAAGGATACTGTCTACGCCATAGAAGGATCGATCTTCGCCTCTGGGGCCCTTATAACGTGGTTAAAAGAGGGTCTGGGAATAATAGCCAATCCCTCGGAGACTGAATCGCTTGCGCGTGAGGTTCAGGACAACGGCGGAGTTTACTTCTCGGGAGCTCTGACCGGTCTGGGGGCGCCGTACTGGGATGCTTCGGCCAGGGGGACGCTGATAGGACTGACCAGAGGGACGAAGAAGGGCCATATAATCAGAGCCGTGCTGGAATACATGGCCTTCAGGACTCGCGAAATACTGGAACTGATGGAAGAGGAGACGGGGATAAAACTGAAGAAGCTCCTGGTGGACGGCGGAGTCACCAGGAACAACTTCCTGATGGAGATGCAGGCCAACGTGCTTGGCATCCCTGTAGATAGATCTCTGATAAAGGAAACAACGGCGCTGGGTGCTGCAATGTTCTCGGGCCTTTGCACGGGCCTGTGGGACATTGAGGTGCTGAAAAACAGACGTATCAGCGAGGTGGAGTTCGAACCCAACGGAAATAGAATGGAGGAAGAGTTTTCGAAGTGGAAAGAAGTACTGAGAAGATCTATGAACTGGGCCAGATGAAGATAGACCAGTTGTTGAACCTGGCCGGCAAGATCGGTGAAAGGCTCTCCGGAGGCGAGACGATACTGCTTTACGGCGATCTGGGCACCGGAAAGACGACTTTTGTGAGGGGACTGGCCAGAGGGCTAAGAATCGAAGAGAGACTGATTAGAAGTCCGACGTTCAACATAATCAACACCTATCCCGGCAGGTTGATTCTTGTTCACGCCGATCTCTACAGACTTGAAGATCGAAGAGAATTACTGGATTTAGATCTCGAAGGTCTCGGCGATTATAATACGGTTATGGCCGTTGAATGGCCCGAGATGTACAGACCCTTCGTAGAAGGGCCGTGTCTGATAGTGAGGCTTGAGCACTGGAGCGAAAATGAGAGAGTCGTGTCCCTGTCGTCGATGGACGTGGAGGCCGATGAAATCCTCTCTTTTTTGAACTGAAAAGCCGGTATCTTACCAAATGAAAGGAAGGTGTTCTGGTGGCACAAAAATTCGAATTACTTGAGAAAGCCGCAATTAGGAGCGAGAGAAAGATAGAGATACCCGATATATTGCCGGCCATTCCAACGAGAACCAATATGTTGATATATCCCTCTTCAGTGATGCCGCTCTACGTCGGGAGGGAGAAGTCCCTTTCGGCGCTCGAAGAATCGATCGGCAAGTACGATCAACTGGTCTTCCTCGTGTCTCAGAGAGATATAACCAAAGAGGAACCGGAACTGGGCGATCTCTTCGAAGTCGGTACTATAGGCCGCATCGTCCAGTTGATGAAGATGCCCGATGGCAATTACAAGATCCTGGTCGAGGGACTGGCACGGGCGAAGATCTCGGGCGTAGTTGAAGAGGAGAACGCTCTGATCGTAAAGCTTGAGAGCCTGAAGTCCAGAACCAGAAAGAGCAAGATGCTGGAGGCACTGGTTCGCAAAGTCAAGGAGCTGACGCAGAAATACGTTTCGATGAGCCGCAGGTTCCCGGATGAAGCTCTTATGGCTCTTGAAGACACTTCCAACGCCGACAAGTTCGCCGATTTCGTCTCTTCGATCGTTCCCTTCGCTCTGGAGGAGAAGCAGAAGCTGCTCGAAGAGGTTGAGCCGGTAGAGAGGTTGAAGATACTCATGGAACTCCTGAGCCGCGAGATAGAGATCCTCTCGCTCGAGGAGGAACTGGATAAGCGCGTGAAGGAGAAGATCGAACAGGGTCAGAAGGAGTACTATCTTCGCGAAAAGATGCGTGCGATTCAGGAAGAGCTCGAGGGCGAGGAAGACGAAGAGATAAAGGAATTGAAGGAAAGGGCCGCCTCTCCCGACCTGTCTGCCGAAGTTCGCGAGAAGGCCGAACAGGAGATATCCAGACTGGAGAAGATGTCTCCCTACTCGGCCGAGGCGACGGTGGTGAGAACGTATCTGGACTGGTTGCTTAACCTTCCCTGGTCTCAGGAGACGGAGGACGAGATAAAGATAAAAGATGTACGTAGAATGCTGGACAGCAACCATTACGGATTGCAGGACGTCAAGGAGCGGATACTGGAGTTCCTGGCCGCCAGAAAGTACTCGGAAAAGCTCAGGGCTCCCATACTCTGTCTGGTGGGTCCTCCAGGTGTTGGCAAAACCTCTCTGGGGCGATCCGTAGCCGAGGCAATGGGCAGAAAGTTCGGAAGAATCTCTCTGGGCGGTATGAGAGACGAGGCCGAAATACGCGGCCACAGGAGGACCTACGTCGGCGCCCTTCCGGGCAGGATAATGCAGATGATTCGCAAGCTCGGCTCTAGGAACCCCGTGATCGTGCTGGACGAGGTCGACAAGATGGGAATAAGCTTCCAGGGTGACCCGGCTTCGGCGCTGCTGGAGGTTCTCGATCCCGAGCAAAACAGCAATTTCACCGATCACTTTCTGGAGGTATCCTTCGACCTCTCCAGGGTGTTGTTCATAACTACGGCGAACGTTCTGTATTCCATACCCGACGCCCTCAGGGACAGGATGGAGGTCATCGAAATACCCGGATACACCGAGTCGGAGAAGTATCACATCGCCAAAGACCATATACTGCCCAAGCTGCTCGACGAATACAACATGAAGGACAGGAGCTTCAAAATCACCGGATCGGCTATAAAGGGAACGATAAGGGACTACACCAGAGAGGCCGGTGTGAGACAGCTCGACCGCAGCCTGGGAAAGATAATCCGGAAGGCGACCCTGAAGATGGCCGAAGGCGAGGAGAGTATAAACGTAGGGGTGAACGATCTTGGCGAATTCCTGGGAGTACCGCTCTTCAAGGACAGCGATTTCCGAAAGAAACCCGAGGTTGGTGTGGTGACAGGCCTCGCCTGGACCTCCGTCGGAGGGGAGATCATGTACATTGAGGTGCTTCCCGTGCCGGGGAAGGGAAAGACCATCATCACCGGCCAGCTTGGCGATGTTATGAAGGAATCGGCGCAGATAGCCGCCTCGCTCGCCAGAAAGCTCTGCGATGGTGAAAAGTACGCCGAGATCTTCGAGAAGAGGGATTTCCACATCCATGTCCCGGAGGGAGCCGTTCCCAAAGATGGACCCAGTGCTGGAATAACTCTGACTACAGCCTTCATTTCGGCCGTTTCCGGCAGAAAGGTAAGAAACGATGTCGCAATGACGGGCGAGATAACCCTACGGGGAAAGGTTCTGCCGATAGGCGGATTGAAAGAGAAGCTGATGGCCGCTTATCGTTCCCAGATGAAGACGGTGATCGTACCCCTGGCTAACAAACGGGATCTGGAAAAGGTTCCCGAAGAGATAAAATCCCGGTTGGAGTTCATTTTCGTGGAGGATATCATGGAAGTCCTCCAGATCGCTCTGCTGGACAAAGGTGATTGAGTGATAAAGAGCGTTGAGCTGTGCAGAACGGTCTTCAAGTCAGGAGAGTACCCGCCTCCGCTGGAAAGGGAGATAGCCTTTGCCGGCCGGTCTAACGTCGGCAAGTCTTCGCTTCTCAACTCCCTTTTCGGGAGGAAGCTGGCCCACACGAGTTCGACTCCGGGCAAGACCCGTTCAATAAACTTCTACACCGTCAACGGGTCGGTCTATTTCGTGGATCTGCCCGGTTACGGTTACGCAAAGGCCTCCATAAAGGAGAAGGAGAAGTGGGAGAGACTCATAATCGATTACTTCGATTCGAGAAAGTCTCTAACGCTCCTGGCAGTTCTTATGGACAGCCGCCACCCCTTTCAGGCCGTTGACATGCAGATGCTGGAATGGGTTATCTACTACTCCCTGCCGTACCTGGTCGTTCTGACGAAGGCCGACAAGCTTTCGAGAAGCCAGCAATCCATAACTCTCAAGTCCGTCAAAGACGGTCTGTCGGAGAGTGGGGCTCTGCCCCCCGTGTTCATGGTCTCGGCCGAAAAGAGACAGGGAACTGAAGAGCTGATTAACACGCTCCTCTGATCTGCGGCAATAAGAAAAGGCGGGGATTTTCCCCGCCTTTTTCAGTAGATAATCACTTGAAAACGGCGTAAAGAATAACCAGCGGGCTTATCAGAGAGGCTACCAGGGAGAGAACCGTTATGAGAGTGTTCAGCGAAGGTCCGGCGGTGTCTTTGAAGGGGTCTCCCACAGTGTCGCCGATTACGGCTGCCTTGTGCGCATCGGAGCCCTTTCCGCCGAAAGCGCCGTCCTCTATGTATTTCTTCGAGTTGTCCCACATGCCTCCGCTGTTGGCCATCAGCAATGCGTTGAACAGTCCCGAGAGGATGGCTCCGCCCAAAAAGCCTCCCAGAGCATATATCCCGCCTATGAAGGCTATCAAGAGGGTGATTCCTATAGAGATCAGACTGGGAAGCATCAATTCCTTTAGAGCGCCCGTCGTAGCTATCTCTACACACCGCGCGTAATCGGGTCTGGCCGTTCCTTCGCTGAGACCCTTGATCTCTTTGAATTGCCTCCTGATCTCGGCTATCATCCTGAAGGCGTTCTTGCTAACGCCCAGCATTATCATAGCTGAAAAGAGTGCGGGAACGCAAAGGCCTGTCAGAAGACCGAGCATCACCAGCGGATTCATGAGATCGAAGGTTATGCTCTGGCCGGTGATGGCTGCCACGCGTTCCTGGTAAGTCGCCAGCAGCGCTATGACCGTGAGTCCGGCCGCCCCTATCGCAAAACCTTTGGTGATAGCTTTCGAAGTATTTCCGGCAGCATCGAGCTTGTCGGTTAGCGATATGACTTCCTCGCTAAGCCCAGACTGTTCGGAGATACCTTTGGCGTTGTCCACGATAGGGCCGTAAGCGTCACTGGAGATTATCATTCCAACAATTGCGAGCATGGAGACGGCGCTTACGGCTATTCCATAAACTCCGCACAGGGCAAAGGCCACGCCAGAGGCTACACCGATTCCCACCAGCGATGGGAGAAGGCTCATCAATCCGTAAGAGTAGCCCGTCAAAATAGTGATAGCCGCACCCGATTGCGAGGCCTGGGCCGTTCTCTTCACGAAGTGTCTGTCGATGGAAGTGAAATAATCTGTGGTGAAGCCTATCACCGTTCCGGCGACGAGGCCGGCCATCGCGGCGCCCCAGAATTTTAGATCGTAAGAGAGCGCAAGGGAGATCACCAGCGTTGCCAGAGCGAAAATCGCCGAGGTGATGTAGGTTCCAAGGTCAAGGGCGCGTCCGGGATTCTTCTCCCCTCTGACACGGACGCTGAAGATTCCGACCAGCGAGGAGAGGACCCCGACCGATGCCAGGATAAGCGGCAGGACCACCATCTTTACTCCCAGAGTCTCTCCGAGGACCATCGCGGCAACGATACTGGCCACGTAAGAATCGAAGAGATCGGCTCCCATACCGGCCACGTCTCCCACGTTGTCACCGACGTTGTCGGCGATGACGGCCGGATTTCTGGGATCGTCTTCGGGAATTCCTATTTCGACCTTGCCGACGAGGTCGGCGCTTATATCGGCCGTCTTGGTGTAAATACCTCCACCGGCCTTTGCAAAAAGCGAAAGGATGCTCGCCCCGAAGCTGAAGCTCAGAAGTATTTCCGCCTTCAGAGCTATACCGTAAATCACACTCACACCGGCAAGTGCCAGTCCCACCACAAGCAGACCCATCACCGAACCGCCCCGAAAAGCTATCAGAAAAGCCTTTTCGAGGCCCTCGTGGTCTGCAGCCGTTGCTGTACGAACGTTGGCCTTGAGCGCCACTTTCATTCCCAGTAGACCCGCAACGCCAGAAGAGATGGCTCCGACTAAGAAGGCGATCGCTGAAGAAATACTCAAAAATATCGCCAGAAGGATGCAGATCGCAATTGAGAAGAAGGCCAGTATCACATATTCCTTCTTTAGAAAGGCGTCGGCTCCCTCGCGGATCGCCTCGCCTATTTCCCTTATGCGCTCGCTACCGACTGGGTGCCTGCCGACCCAGCGAAAGAGATAGATACCGAGGATTACCGAAAACAGGGAAACCGTCACGGCTATCAGTGCAGAAATCAGTTCCATATTCATTTACGCCCCCTTATGGACGAACCACACGATGAGAAGTCAACATGATTCTAGCACCACATATCGGCGGAATGGTATCGGTCAACAGGTTAAATCTGAATGTCTGCAAGGTGGTGGGAATATTCGAAAGGAGTCATTAGGTAAATCGAGCCCCATCGCAGTCGATGCCGCACGGGGCAAGCATATATGTTAGCTCGTCCATCCAATCACCTCCACGACCCTTTCGATCACCGGTTTTCAGATATGAAACGTCTGAACTTTTCGGCGCTAGGTCTCGCCTTGAGTTCCAGTGTATCGCGAACGGTCTCGTAGAGACCGAACTTCATCGAATAACCTTCCTTCCATTCGAAGTTGTCCATCAAAGACCAGTAAAGATAACCGAAGACCTTCGCTCCCCTGTTCATAGATTTGCCGAGTGCCTGTAGGGCGCCATCGATGTAAGGCCAGCGCTTTTCATCGGTGGAGTCGGCTATCCCGTTTTCTGTAATCATTATAGGCAAACGGTATCTTTTGTAAGCTTTGAAGACCACTCCTTCCAGACCCTGCGGGAAGAACTCGTAACCCATATCCGTCCTCTCAAATTCCTGACCGTTGAGCAATTGCGGAAAGGGTCTGGAATACCTGACGAAGGTGCGGCTGTAATAATTTATACCGAGAAAATCGATCTTTCCCTTTATCTCCGGTGCGGCCTCCTCGTTCCCCAGTGGCCTGGCCATCCTGCCGAGTTTTATAGAGTCGACAAAAGAATAGTTGTAGAGTTTTCCCAGAAATCTGGCGGCGATAAAGTCCGCCGGATGCCAGTTTCTAAAGGGAAGGAAGGGCATCATGTTCAGGGCGATGCTCACCATGGCCGTTGGAACCGCCGACTTTATTGCGTCGTAAGCCACCGTATGCGCGAAAATCAGATTCGTCAAAACCTTACGAGCCAGTTCCATATCTTTTTTCTGCGGTGGCCATTCTCCAAGCAAATACGACATGGAGGCATAGACGTTAGGCTCGTTGATGGTAACCCAGTAGTGAACGTATTGGCCTATGGACTGGACCACCTTTCTGACGAACTTCTCGAAATGGATCAGATTTTCACGCTTCTCCCAACCACCCATCCTGGCGAACCACAGCGGCAGGACGAAGTGGTTCACTGTCAACACAGGGTGGATACCCTTCCTTACGAGTTCTTCGGTGAAGCCGGCATACCTTTTAAGAGCGTCCTCGTCGAATTTACCGCTTTCCGGTTCGATTCTGGCCCACTCTATGGAGTAACGGTAAGCCTTCACCCCGAGCTCCTCAAGAGCCTTGATGTCTCTCTCGAGGTGATCCCAGCTTCCGCAGGCCACCCCGGAAGTCTCCCCGCCTTTTACCTTCCCCTTCTTTTCCCACTCGTACCAGTCCGAGTGACGGTTTCCACCTTCTATCTGATGACCGGCCGTTGAAACACCCCATAGAAAACCTTCAGGAAACGCAACCATAGTTTTTACCCCCCTCGAAAGCTCTGTTCCTATCACTTCCAATTATAATTATAAAGAGAGAAAGAACGTAAACCTAATCGGGAAAGGGAGAGAAAATTGAGGATTTCAGTCGTTGGAAACATAAACATAGACTTGAACGCAGTAATAGGAGACAGCGTTAACAGCGAGGAAAACAGGATAAAAAAACTGGGTCTCTCCTCTGGAGGAAGTGCGGCCAACACGGCGATCATTCTCTCGCGCCTTGGAAGGGAAGTCTTTCTGCAGGGGGCGGTGGGAGACGATCTCTTCGGAGATTACCTCATCGAAAGGTTGTCACGCGAGAGAGTCGAGACCGGGTACATCAAAGTGCTTAGCGGAGGAACAGGCCTTTGTTTTGCGGCTATCGGCGAGCAAGGACAACGACATCTTTACACTTACCGTGGCGCGAACGAGAGGTACGAAACTGTAGCCGGAGGATTCGATTTCTACCATTTCGCAGGCATTGCCACCGGTCAGCTATCGGTGATGCTGAACTCGCTGAACATAGAAAGGTTTTCCTACAACCCCGGCGGCATTGTGACCTTCGAAAGACCGCGCGAGGTCTCAAAGCTCGCCGAAAGGGCCGAAGTTCTTTTCTTAAATGAGACGGAGTGGGCCTTTCTTTCACCCTTCCTGAACAGAACAAACACTGTTGTAGTGACAATGGGAGCGGCCGGTTCGAGGATCGAGAGCGGTCCCTCGGTCGAGGCCTTACCCGTAGAGGTCGTGGATACCACAGGCGCCGGAGACGCCTTCAACGCCGGTTTCCTCCACGCGTATCTCTCCGGAAGACAAGGCAGTGATTGTCTGAAGGTCGGAAATCTTCTAGGCGCAATTGTAGCTATGCATGTTGGTGCTACACCTGAATTTGAATACGGGTATATACTAGAAAAATCGGAATTGTACAAGGTGAAGTTGTGATATATAGTTTCATATTTAATGTGAATCTGAATATATAAATTATACTTATATAATCACTATTGTTCTTGAATATATGGATTATATTTTGTCTGCAGAATCGTATATATTCGTGGTAGTATAAGTTAGGGGGTGAAGTATATGCCAGCTGAAATAACGGCCGTAGATGTTGTAAGGATTCTCGGAACGCTTTCGGACGAAGGTGGCGATCGTTCGAGCAGGAACAGGTTCATTCATGGTTACCTGACTAAATACGACCGGCCCGAGCCTGTACTTGCCGATATAGAAAACCTTCTCGCCAGCTATCACGGTTTTGGAGGAGATATCGAGAGCCTGGAGAGGGCTTACGGCGATCTTCTTAACAGATTAGCCGAAGTGGCCGGCTTTTCTGTGGACTACATCAAGTACTCCGGAAGGGAAAAGATAACGGGTATCTGGAAGGTCAATGAAAGCTTCGAAATAAGGGTCTCGGCTATAATCGGGAAGAGCTTCGAGGAGGCCAAAGGGATAGCCAGAAACGCGCTGCTGATCCTTCCGCAGGAACTGGAACTGGGAAGACCCTTCGTTACGGTCAAACGACTGGGAGAGCTGTTCACAATGGTCTCGCAGATAGAACTCCCCGTCAGTTCGGTGGCCTCGATTCTCATGACCGACGACGATTACGACAAGAGGATCGCTTCCTTCATGGAACTCATCTTTTTGGCTTTCAGAAAGGAGCTCTCCAGAAAGGTACAGCCTTCTAGTCTCAAAAGAGAGTGGGAGAGAGACGAGCTGAACGATTTCATGAAAAGTCTCAAACTGCCAACCGTCGGAATGCTCTTCGCGCTTTCGGAGTCACCCTGCAATGGAAAAGAACTGGTGGAGAGGATTAACCTCTTTCTCGAGAAGGCGGGTGGAGAGAGATTGAAAAGTCACATGGCCCTCGGTGCGATAATGGGTGCACTGTCGAAGCACTACTCGGGTATCAAGGAAGAGCTCGTATTGAGAGAGGGAAAGAGTTACAGCGTCGCCGAAAAATACAGAGATATTATCTCCGAAATCAAAACGCAGTTCTGGAGACGTTTTCAGGATGAAAATCAATAAAACGCTCCCTGTTGCGTTTTTAGGGCGGTCTACAGGTAAAAAGGCATGCGGGGACGAAAAAACTCGTTATCGGGCATTTTAAAAGGTCTAGCGCTGTAAATGGCTATTGTAAAGGCGTTAGCGAGGTTACGGAAATTGCCTCATGTGATACAATATATAAAATGATTCATAATGTTGATTATGACTCATAATTTCGGCGATTTTGGGGGTAAGGAAAGTGGATTTCGATGAAGCCATAGACAGATTCAAAGACAACATGGAGTTCGTTAGAAACATGTCTTTCAACACCGTGGAATCTTATCTCACCGACCTTCAGCACTTCAAGAAGTACCTTCTCGACCACGACCTGGATTATACACAGGTCAAGCGCAGACAGATCGAAGCCTTCGTGAAGGAGCTCTCCCAAGGCAGGTATTCCACCAGAAAGCCTTCGCCTTCGACTGTTTCAAGGAACTTGTCGACCATCCGTTCCTTCTATACTTTTCTCTACATTAGTGGAGTGGTCCCAAAAGTTCCAACCGAGCTGATAAAAAACCCCAAATCACGGCGCAGAATACCGGACTATCTCAGCTACGACGATGTGCAGAAGATACTGGCCTCTTTCAAACCGACCCATCTGGGAAGGAGGAACCGGGCGATAGTGGCCAGCATGTATTTCTGTGGTTTACGTGTGAGCGAGGTCTGCCATCTCATCCTGAGCGACCTGCGACTCGGAGAGAACCCGGCGATACGTGTTCAGAGCGGTAAGGGAAACAGGGACCGTGAAGTGCCGGTTAACGAACAGATGCAATCGATAATGCTCGATTACCTCGAGATCAGGCCCACCTTTCCCAACAGCGACAGCGAGGAGCACCTCTTCGTCGGAACCAGGGGAGGGCCAACGGCCAGAAACTTGATCCCCAAAATGTTGAATACGCATGTTAAAGAGGTATTTCCTGAAAGAAAAGTAAATCCGCATTTATTCAGGCACAGCTTCGCTACTCACCTTCTTCAAAAGGGCGCAAGTATAAAAACAGTACAGGAACTACTTGGACACGTTAATCTTGCTACAACAAGTATATACTTGCATATAACAGATAAAGAAAAGAGAGAAGCTGTGAAATTGTTATCAGATTAAATACCAGCAGGAGTAGTATATGATAGATATACATAACCATACAATTTTCTCCGATGGAAAAGATAGCGTGGCCGACGTTATACAGGCGGCCGTTGAGAGAGACCTGAAGATCGTGGGAATCTCCGATCACTTCGATCCATATCTTTTGAGACAGGATGTCTGCCTTCAGCCGGAAAAGGTGAGCAGCTATTCCAGAGAAATAGAACGCCTGAAGGGCAGCTACCCAATAACCGTTCTCTCCGGTCTCGAACTGGGATTGCAATCAACCGGTATTTCATGGCCGGTCGGCGATTTCGATTATTACATCTATTCGGTCCACACAGTCCCCGGTTTTCCCGATCTGAGGGATATGGAAGACCCCTGGGACATATACCTTGAAGAGGCGGCCATGGCCGTGGAGCTTATAGATAAACCGGGTTTTCTGGGCCACCTTGACTTTCTGAGAAGACACATCCCCGGTTCGAAACCACCCAGTCCGGGCGAGCTGATGGATATCCTTTTGAAACAGATCATAGCCTGCGATGTGGGGCTGGAGTTCAACACCTCGGGATGGATGTACAGACTGGGCGATCCCACGCCCCAGCCGTGGGTTATTGAAAGATATCTCGAACTGGGGGGCAGGCTGATAACGATCGGTTCGGACTCTCACAGGGCCATAAGTGTTGGAAAGTACAACAACGATGCCCTGAACCTCCTGCGAAAACTGGGGATAAGCGAGGTCTTCTACGCAGTTAAGGACAGGTACCTGTCGATACCAATCTAGGCTTATTCTGATTCAACAATTGTAGTAAGCTAAGGAGGAAGAGATGGAGAAGTTCAACGGTTTTACCCGGGCAACCCTCGATTTTCTCGTGGATCTAGGGAAGAACAACAACAGGACCTGGATGGAGGCCAGCAGAGAGAGATACAGAGAGGTTCTTCTTGACCCTTTCAAGGCGTTAGTGAACGAGCTTGGGCCCTTCATGGAGGAGCTGGATCCCTTTCTGGAGACGAGACCGCAGGTGGGAAAAACCATAAGCCGGATAAGCCGGGACGCCAGGAGAAACAGGGGCAAGGCTCCGTACAGAACCAATATGTGGCTCACCTTCAAAGTGCCATCCCCCGACTGGAAGGACTCACCGGGCTTCTTCTTCGAGCTATTCCCCGACAGCTACCGTTACGGGATGGGCTTTTATTTCCCATCGCGCGAGACCATGAGAAAGCTGATTTTTGAACTGGAAGAGAATACCAGGACCTTTCTGGAGAAGACGGCGATTCTCCGTGAAGGCCATTTCTTGATCATGGGAGAGAAGTACAAAAGGCCCAGAAAAAAGGAAGGCGTACCCGACGAACTGCTCGTCTGGTACCAGATGAAAGACTTCTACATCTCCGTGGAGAGGGGCATGGACGAAACGCTCTTTTCTGGCGAATTTGCCGACCTTCTCAGGAGCGAATTCAAGGCGCTGACACCTCTGTACGAATACTTCTGGGAGATCCGGATGAAGAAAGAGGAATAATCGCTGATCAGGCGAGTACACGCTCCAGATGCTCGGCGATCCTCAGAGAGGCCTTTCCGTCGCCGAAGGGATTGCTTGCCATCGCCATCCTCTCGTAGGCCGACCGGTCGGTCAGCAACCTTACCGTCTCCTCAAAGACCTTTTTCCTGTCGGTGCCGACTAGAAGGGCCGTGCCAGCCTGGATGGCCTCGGGTCGCTCCGTAGTTTCCCTGAGAACCAGCGTGGGCTTTCCGAGCGCCGGTGCCTCCTCCTGTATACCACCGGAATCGGTGAGTATCAGAGCGGCCTTTTCCATTAGAGAGACGAAGGGCAGGTAGTCGAGCGGATCGGTGAGAATCACCCTTTCATGTCCTTTGAGCAAAGGATAGACCGTTTCCCTCACGACTGGATTTAGATGGACCGGGAAAACCAGTTTCATCTCCGGCATGGAATCGAGTATATCCCTAACCGCGAGCATCACGTTTCTCATCGGCTCTCCCCAGTTCTCCCTTCTGTGCATTGTCATCAGTATATACCGGCCGTTTTCGAGACCGAACTTCTCCCTGAAAGAGGAAGTGGCTCCGGCTTTGTTCTCGATAGTCCACAGCAGGGCATCTATGACCGTGTTCCCCGTCACTACCATTCTATCGGGGGGAACGCCTTCATGGAGCAGATTACCTTTGGCGCTTTCGGTGGGAGGATAGTGATAGGTAGAGAGAACTCCGTTCAGTCTGCGGTTGACTTCCTCGGGGAAGGGGTTGTAGATGTTGTCGGTCCTGAGTCCGGCCTCCACGTGACCAACCGGAATTTTATGGTAGAAGGAGACGAGTGCGCCTGCAAACGTGGACGTCGTATCGCCCTGGACCAGGGTGGCATCGAAGGAGTTGGCCGCGTAAATCTCGTCGAGCTTCTGGATCAATCTCGAAGTCAGTCCCGACAGGGACTGACGTTCCTGCATTATGTCTAGATCGAAGTCGGGGCTTATTCCGAAGAGCCCGAGTACCTGATCGAGCATCTGGCGGTGCTGTGCAGTCGCGATCACTATCGGTTCGAGTTTCGAGTCTTTCATGGCGAGATAGACCGGGGCCATCTTCACTGCCTCCGGTCTGGTTCCAAATATCAGCGCAACTTTTTTCATTGGCTTCATACGCCGCCGGGGATCATACGGCTACTCTCCTTTCCGCGGTGTTGGCCGGTTACAGGTGCGACCAACTCTTTCATGCACAGAGTATAGCACAGATCCAGGGGCGATTCTTTAAGGGTTGACCCTGCAAAAGACGGGAGGGATCGGAGTGTTCTTTTCGAGAGCACGAAGTAAAGTCTTATAACTCCCATTTTAGTTACATCGATTCAAAGGATCTCTCAGTCGAAACCGGCCGCCTGTATTATAATCTTCTTTGGAGGATCAAATGACGGCCAGCACAGTCAGGAATACAGCTATCTTTGCCATAGCCACACTGCTTTCAAGAGTCTCCGGCCTTGTGAGAGACTCTATGTTTGCAGGCTATTTCGGCACTTCCCGGCAGTACGACGCCTATCTGGTCGCCGTGATGTTGCCCTTCTTCCTGAGGAAGATCTTCGCCGACGGAGCCATGACGATGGCCTTCGTCCCCATTTTCAACGACAGGCTCGGTCGCTCGAGAGAGAGGGCCTTCGAGTTCGCCTCGGCCGTAATGATATTCGTTCTGCTACTGTCCGGTTTAATAAGCGCTGGCGGCGTATTTTTTTCGCGAGAGCTGACGGGTATATTCGCCGGCGGGTTCAGCGGCGATACCATCGAGCTGACATCTCAACTGATAAAGATCTCCTTCCCCTTCATAACTCTGGTCTCCCTGTGGGCCGTTTATTGCGGCATACTGAACAGTCTCGATGCCTTCTTCATTGCTGCCGCCTCGCCCATGCTGATAAATCTGGCGACGATCGTGGGAATACTCCTCTCCGAGAAGTTCACTCCACCCATACTTGGCCCCACGATCGGTTTCACGGCCGGCGGAGCGATCCAGCTTCTGGCAGTTATGCTCGCGGCCAGGCGTTCCGGCTTCCGTTTCAACCCCCGTTACAACAGTCACGACGCGCGGGATTTTCTTAGTCTCTTTCTCATCTCTTCGATATCTCCGGCTATCAACGAGATAAACTCTTTCGTCGACACCAGAGTATCTACGGGGCTCGGCACCGGCGCCGTTTCCAGTCTGGGTTACGCACAGAGGCTGTACCAGCTTCCTCTTGGCATATTCGCGATTGCAGTCGCGACGGTGGCCCTTCCACAGCTCTCAAGGTTGACGGGAAAGGATTCTAAAGAAGAGTTCAGTAAAGCCGTGTGGAGCTCGATAACCGTTCTGGCCTTCCTGCTTCTGCCCTCAACGCTCGGGTTACTGGTGGCCGGCGAGGGACTGGTGAAACTACTTTTCGAGAGGGGCTCTTTCACCGCACTGGATACGGCGGTCACTTCGGGCCTACTGTACGCCTATACTCTTGGACTGCCTTTCTACGGTGCTTACGGTGTGCTGTCGAGGGCGTATTACGCGAGGAAGAGCCCTGTAACTCCCACCATAATATCCGCTCTGATGGTAGGTGTGAACGTAGTCCTGGATATCGTTCTGGGCTTTACGATGGGTCCGGTGGGCGTTGCGCTGGCAACCTCTATCGCAGGAATGCTCGGTACGACTATAGTCACTGTGACTCTTTTCGCCTGGGCGGGTTACGAAAGAAAGGCGTTGGTCAGTATCGGTAAGATAATGCTGGCGTCTCTGATAATGACGGCCGCGATGCTTGTCATAAGACTCACTATCGGAACCGGTGCAGCGGCCACGGCCGTGACTTTACTGGTTGGCGTGATAGTGTACTTCTCTCTAGTCAGGCTGCTGAGGCTTGGCGAGGGGATGAATCTGAAACGCTTCCTAAAATTTTCTCTCAAAAGGCACAAAAAACGCTAAATCTAGATCTTGAGAGGCATATACGTGCCTTTCTCACAGTAGAAGATCTCCCTTACCCCCATATCGAGCAACAGTGAAAGCGCTTTTTCCACGTGGCTTCCCACGTCGCACGCTCTGTGCGAGTCCGACCCGATGGTAATGTACCTTCCGCCCATCTGGAGGTATCTCTCGACTATCCATGGCTGGGGAGTGGATTCGTTGTACGGCGCCCTCCAGCCAGAGGTGTTTATCTCGATCCCTATCTCCGACTTGACGAGTCTTCTCAAAAGCTCCTCGAGGAGCACAGGGTTATCGAGTTCTCTGTGCCCTTTTATATACCTCCGTAGAAAGTCGATGTGTCCGAAGAAACCCGGTCCGGTCAACCCCTTTATAGCATCCAGAGACTCCTCGAGGTAGAGCGTCCAGATGTTGTCGATCTCCAGATCGTCGATTCCCGGTATTGAATGGACGGAGTAGATGAAGTAATCGAACTCTCCTTCGGGCGGAGTGTTGCAGGAAGAACCGATGCCGACCTCCAGTCCGCTCAACAACTTGATAGGGGAGTTCCTTTTCAAGAGCGAGAGGCTTTCCAGATACCCGGCGGGGTCTTTGAGCCTGTAACTGTAGGGAAAGGAAGTGTCGAGATCGTCGTGGTCGGATATGCCGATCACCTGTAGATTCTTTTCGATGGCTCTTTCGACTATCTCGCTCTGGGGCGTGTTACTGTCGGGAGAGAAGTTGCTGTGGTTGTGAAGATCAATCATGAACGCCTCCGATAAGACCGATGCTCAGGGTTTTCATTTAGGCTAGTCAACCTGAGCTACAAGCTCCCGGCTTTAGCCGGGGGTCGTTGACACTCTCAGTATCTCTTCCAGATCCCTCTTTACGGACTCTTCTATCCTCTTTTTGAAGGCGATCGCAACCAGTGGAACGGTTCCCGCGAGCGTAACGGTGGTGTCTGTTATCTCGAGCGTCCCTTCCGTTTTCACACCCATCGCGGCAAGTTTGAACAGGAGGGTGTTGTCCTTCCAGGTCGATTCGAGCGTGAATTTGCCCTCGTACTGCTCCATGAGTTCGCCCATCTTCTCTTCAAGCCTTCTTCTGGCCTCGGAGAGTCCCAGTTTGTGAACAACATGAACACGTAGCTCTTTCAAATAGATCACCTCAAACAATTCTACTCGAAAAATGAACTTAAGGTATGTATATTTTCTCATGGTAGAATTTTTTCAGGAGGTTTTCTGATGAAAAAGCTTTACGTAGTTGTTGATACAGAGACTACCGGGTCGAAACCGCTAGAGGGCGACAGGATTCTCGAGATAGCGGCCATACCGGTTTACGGTGGCAAGATAATGCATAACCTGGCCTTTCAGGCCCTGGTTAACCCTCTGGTCGTCATACCGGCGCAGATAACGGGTATCCATGGTCTGAGAAACGAAGACGTCTCTGAAGAGCCCCCAATGGCCGAGGTCTTTCCAAAGTTCAAGGATTATATAGGAACATCGGTGCTGGTGGGTCACAATATAGTCAACGATATGACCTTTTTCGATATAGCATCGAAGGAAACCGGTCTTATGCCGCTTTCAAACAATTACATAGACACCATAGAACTCGCCCGCGAGGCTTTCGAAGACGGTCCTTTCAATCTCTACGGACTGGCCAGAAGATTGAGGATTCGTGATGTTCCTACTCACAGGGCGATGGACGACGCCCGCGTGACCGCCAAAGTCTTCCTGGCGCTGGCCAGATATCTGGGAGGGCTTTCGGAAGTGGGCAAGTTTGTGAAGAAGTGGAGGGGTTGATATGGTCAAGGACTTCGTTTTAGATACAAACGTTCTAGTTCATGATCCTTACTGTTTCATGAACTTCGAAGACAACAATATCATCATTCCCTTCCCCGTTCTCGAGGAGATTGACAAGTTGAAGAAGAACGCGGGATCGGTCGGTCAGAACGCCAGGAAGGTGAGCAGATATCTCGATTCGCTGAGGGAGAAGGGCAGTCTTGCCGAGGGGATAAAAACGGAATCGGGCGGCACGATACGTATTGCCGTCTTCAACGAGTTCAAAAGCAAACTGCCTCCCTTCGCGTCGAACGGCTACAAAGACAACGCCATTCTGCTTTACACTATGGAGCTAGTTGACAGCGAGAAGTTCTCCGTCGTACTCGTGAGCAAAGATATAAACATGCGCGTCAAGGCCGACATATTGGGCCTCAAAGCCGAGGATTACCTTCACGACAGAGTCGAGATAGACGACCAGCTTTCCGGTGTCGAAACGGTGCGCGATCCCAGACTTATGGAAAGGTTCCTTCTGGAAGAAGGTCTTCCCGCCGGAGAGGTCAAGGAAGGTTTGGAGGCCAACGAATTCGTAGATTTCGGAGATGGGGTTGTCGGGAGAGTCTCACCCGACAGGGAGAACGTGGTGCCTTTGAGGCTGGATATGGAGAGCTCCAGCTGGGGTATCAAACCGAGAAACCTCGAGCAGCTCATGGCTATGGAACTTCTTTTGGACGACGATATAAAGATCGTTTTCATACCCGGTATGGCCGGAACGGGCAAAACGCTGATTTCCCTGGCCTGCGGGCTCAGGAAGGTTATAGACGAGAAACGTTACGAAAGGCTCCTGGTGGCCAGACCGATAATCCCCATGGGTCAGGATATAGGATACCTTCCCGGATCAATGGAAGAGAAGATGAGCCCCTGGATGACGCCGATAATCGACAATCTGCACATCCTTTTCGGCAACAGGCGCATGGATCTCGAAACCTTCATGAAGAAGGGGGAACAACTCCAGGTTGAGGTTTTGAGTTACATAAGGGGCCGATCTATACCGAATCAGTATTTCATAATCGATGAGGCGCAGAACCTCTCGCCTCACGAAATAAAGACTATAATTACAAGAGTGGGGGAAAACACGAAGATCGTCCTGATAGGAGATCCCTACCAGATAGACAACTCTTATCTCGACGCTTTCAGCAACGGTTTGACGTACGCGGCTTCGAGGATGGTGGACAGACCCATCGCCGGACACATAACCCTGACCAGAGGCGAAAGGTCCGAGCTGGCCAGTCTGGCCGCCGAGCTTCTTTAGTAGAGGTGTTCAATGAACGAAGGACCCAGGGAGTACGATCTCTTCGTAAGGATAAGGCCGGAGGACATTCACGTCCTCTGTTACATAGCCGAGGCGGAAGACAACCTCCTGAACATAAGACATGTAACCGACGACGGTTTTCTAAAGATAATCGTTCCGGGTGATTTGCTGGAGGAGGTAATGAATTTTCTGGAGAGTATAAAGAAGAAAATCGATCTTGAAGTGGTGGAAATACGTGAGAATCCTGGACATACTTGATAACGCCGTTCCCAAGGAGAAGGCCGAGAACGTGAGAGAGATCGACTACGATCGGCTCCAGCGGCTTGGATACAACACCATTCTCTTCGACTACGACAACACCATCGCGGTCTGGCGCGAACCTTTCGATATGAGAAACAAGGAAGTGATAGACCGCCTGATACAGTCGGGCATGAAAGTAGGAGTGGTGACCAACGGACCGCAATCGAGGGTCAGAAATCTCAAAGAGATCTTTGGCAATCAGCTAAAGGTTTACCATTCGATGAGGAAGCCCGGTACCAAGGAGCTGAGAAGGGTCCTGAGCGAGATGAAGTCCAAACCGGAAAAGACCGTAATAATCGGAGATCTTTTCTTCACGGACATAATAGCCGGCAACCGTATGGGAATGTACTCGATCCTGGTATCGCCTATCGTTGATATCTCCCAGAAGTGGTACAAACGAGTGATGGCGAGAATCTCTATCGGTGTGTACCTCCTTTTCTTCTTCACCGTAGGGTGGATTTTCAGGATAAACCACCTGGCTACGCCCCACAGGTTCGCCAACAACGTTATGGACATAGACTTCGATTCGCTGAAGGAATCGGGTTACAGGCTGATCCTCTTCGACTTCGACAACACCCTGGAAGACTGGGGCGCCAGTACCGTCTCCAGGGAAAAGAAGCTTCTGCTCAGCAGGATAGAGAGGCTGGGGATGAGCGTCGTACTTGTTTCAAACGGAAAGAAAGGCCGCCTTGGCAAGATAGACGACGAGCTTGCGACGATAAAGGTTCTCAGCAGGGCCAGAAAACCGTTGACTTTCAAGGCGAAGAAAGTTTTGAAAGATCTGGAGATTCCTCCCTACCAGACGATCGTGGTCGGAGATCAGCTGTTCACGGATATAATCATGGGCAACCTTCTTGGAGCCTACACCATAAAGACCGAACCTCTCAGCGAGAGAGAGTTTTTCTGGACCAGACTGGTCAGGAGAGTGGAAAGGATGCTTCTCAAAAACATGAAGAAACACCCTAGCGTCGAGGCTATGGACAGATGAAGTGTAAAGGGTGCGGTGTTGAACTCCAGACGGTCGATGAAACCGGTCCGGGCTACATATCCGAAAAGGTTCTGAACGAAAGGTTGAGTGATGGCAGGCCGGTACTCTGCAAACGCTGTTTCTCCATGAAACATTACGGCAGACTCGATGCGGAGAACAATCTCGTTCACTCGCTAGAGAATTTGAAGGCGTATTTGAAAACAACCGGAGACATACTGTACGTGATGGATCTGTCGGACTTCAACGGGACGTTTCGCGGAGATATTCTCTCGCTCCTGACCGATCACAGGGTACATTACGTACTGAATAAAGTTGACCTCCTACCCCTCGAGGTGAAGATCGAAGAGATAAAGATCTGGGCCATCGACATGTTGAAGGTACCCGAGAGGAGGGTGAGACTCGCCTCGTCCCTGAACGGATACGGGATCAACTCTCTCTACGCTTATCTGAAAGAGAACGGGGAGAATTACACCGCCGTCGGTGTGACCAACGTGGGCAAATCCTCGCTGCTGAATGCTCTCACCCGCTCGAGCGAGATAACGGTGAGCCGTTTCCCCGGAACGACCCTGGAAGTCACTCCACAACGCCTGGAGAGGGCCGGAATAACCGTCTACGATACCCCCGGCGTTTTTACGAGCGACAGGGTGAGCGATCTTTTGAGCGTCTCCGACCAGAGCGTTCTTCTCCCGCGCAAGAAGCTTGAACGCTACACGATGCAGTTTCACAGCGAGCGGACGGTCTTCGCTGGCGGTTTCGTAAGGATCGACGCGGTCAACAACAGCGATCCGGTCGGTATATTCCATCTCTTCATGCCGGAAAGCGTCTCGATCCACGAAACTAACTCCTCTATCGCCGATGCACAGTGGGACTCGTGGTTCGGGAGTTTCCTGAAGCCACCCTTCACCGGTTCGGCGAGGTCCGCGCTGACATGGAAGAGAGAGCGATACTCTCTGAAAACTGGCCAGGAGTTACACGTGAATGGTCTGGGGTGGATAAATATAGCAAAAGGTCCCGTGAGTTTATCTGTAACGTTACCGGAAAGTGTTAGATTAACAGTTAGAAAGGGCCTGGTAGGTCCGAAGAAATTCAAGAGATAGAGAATTCTGGAGGTGTTTCAGTGAAATTAAAAGAGCCCGCAATAAAGGCCGGCGTTTCGAATCGACATATCCATCTATGTGCGGAGGACATCGAGATCCTCTTCGGGAAGGGTCACCAGTTGACTCCGATCAAAGATCTGGGCCAGCCCGGGCAGTTCGCCTGTGATGAAAAAGTAATAATAGTGGGACCGAAGGGTTCATTGACAGGAATCAGAGTGCTGGGACCGGCGAGAAAGGCGACACAGATCGAAGTGTCGAGAACCGATGCCTTCGCCCTTGGTATAAAACCTCCCATAAAGGATTCCGGCGACCACGAAAACACTGTGGGACTGACCGTCGTCGGACCTAAGGGGACGATCGTGTTGAAGTCCGGGGTTATGCTGGCCAAGAGGCACATTCACATGACTCCGGAAGATTCCCTGGTTTACGGTGTCAAGGACAAAGATATAGTGATGGTCTACTGTAAGGGTGACGGTACCAGAAAGACGATCTTCGATGACGTTTTGATAAGGGTTCACCCGACGTACGCCCTCGAGTTCCATGTCGATGTCGATGAGGCCAACGCCGCAATACTTAACAACAACGATCCTGTTTACATAATAGAGGAGCTTTAGTGATCCATATCGGCACGAGCGGTTACTCCTTCCCCGACTGGATAGGTACGGCCTACCCAAAAGGGCTAGTGTCATCGCAGATGCTGAGGTATTACCACAATGTATGGAAGTTCAACGCCGTCGAGCTGAATTTCACTTACTACCGGATGCCCTCTTACAAAACCATAACCGGCATGTTGAGAGAGATCGCCGGAGAGATGGTCTTCGCGGTCAAAGCGCCGGGCAAAATCACGCACGAGTTGTGGAAGGCGCCTTCGGCCGATCTCATGGAACTCGCTGTCGGTTTTCTGGGCGCACTCTCTCCCATGAGAGAGGAAGGCAGGCTTGGACCGATACTCTTTCAATTCCCCTGGTCTTTCAAGAAGAGTGAAGATAATATGGCCTATCTGGAGAGATTATCGAAGATCTTTGACTCCGGCGAGAACCGGCTCGTCGTTGAGTTCAGACACGATAGCTGGGCTGGAGAAGAGAGCTTCGAATTTCTCGGGAAGATCGATGCCGTCCCAGCGGTGGTTGATGAACCGCTTATAGCCGGCCTGTTTCCTTATTTGCCCAGACAGAGAAGAAACGTTGCGTATTTCCGATTCCACGGGAGGAATCCCGGCTGGTTTGAAAGCGAGGGGAGCGAAAGGTACAACTACGATTACTCCGAGAATGATCTGAGAAGTTTTGCCCTGGATGTGCTAGAATTTCATGGACACGGACTGGAAGTGTTCGTGTTTTTCAACAATTGTCATCTGGGAAGAGCGGTCCACAACGCACTGCGTTTCAGAGACATGATAGGAGGTGCCTGAATTACCGATGACATTCCCTGATTACGTTAATATGGTTCTCAAGATGATCGCCGAAGGAAACGAGAATCACGAGATTTTCGAACAGTTGCAGAAGCTAGGTCTTAGGGAAGGCGAAATCACAGAGGTTTACAACGCTGTCGTCGGCATGATTAGCTCAGGTCCTGAATCTACAGAACTGATTATCGATGAACTGTACGATCCCAGAAGAAGGGTATTTCTGGAAGAGGAACTTGAAGCTATAAAAGCCGTTCCAGGTTTGTATAAAGCTCTAGTCTGGGGTGAGATAACCCCGGGAGATTTTGAAAGAACTCTCAGCGACTTTTCCTCCGGTAATTGAAAAACCCGCCCTCGAGGGCGGGTTTTTTATGAGATCCACCTTGCCAGTGGTATGAAGTACCGATCGGGAAGGTGATCGGGGTTGGGAACGACCCTTATCGTATAGGCCAGCTTCCCTTCCTCTGGAATGGTGAACTTTCCACCGTAGATATACTCGCCGTGTACATCTTCCTTTATCAGACTCATGGGATAGAGTTTGAAATTGATCATCTCGCCGTTATCGTCCATTCTAGCGACGAAAATCTCGACGAGAACCTCCTTCGGATCCATCGTTCCGAGATAGATGTTGGCCGAGAGCGATACCTCCTGCCCTACTTTTATCGATCTGGTCGTGGACTCGACCTGTATGTTCGGCTTTATCCTGATAGCGTTCCAGCTCGCGCTGAACTTTTCTTTCCATCCCGAGACGTTCTTCGCAAGTCTGAAGTCGTTCTTTTGAACTTCGTCGAAGAGATCGATCACCGGGAAGTATAGTTTCTCCGCGTAATCGGCCAGCATTCTCTGCGTATTGAACCTCTTGCCAATCTCCTTTATCGAGTCCTTCATCCTCTGGGCCCATTCCACAGCCGTTCCTTTCTCATCCCTCGAGTAGTAGAGCGGAACGATCTCCTTCTCGAGAGCGCTGTATATAGAAACGGAATCTATGCGGTCCTGGAGTTCGTGGTCCTGGTAATCCCTGTTGTCACCGATAGCCCAGCCGTTGTTTCCATCGTAACCTTCCACCCACCAGCCATCCATTACACTGAAGTTGAGAACGCCGTTCATGCCTGCCTTCTCTCCGCTCGTTCCGCTGGCTTCGTGGGGTCTCCGGGGTGTGTTCAGCCATATATCCACTCCGCTGACCAGATGGCGCGCGATGTTCATATCGTAGTTCTCGACGATGATGATTCTGTTCTTGAATTCGGGGGTCCTGGAGATCTCGTACAGCTTTCTTATGAGCTCCTTGCCGGGATCGTCCGCCGGGTGGGCCTTGCCGGCGAAAACGAACTGAACCGGCCTCTCGGAGCTGGAGATAATAGACTTCAGCCTGTTGACGTCCTTGAATATGAGGGTTGCCCTCTTGTAGGTTGCGAACCGCCTGGCGAAACCAATGGTGAGAACGTCCTCGGGAAGTATTTCGTCGACTTCCATCAGATCTTCTATAGTCTCTCCTAACCTTCTTCGCTGTCTCTTCAGCCTTGTTTGAAGGAAACTCTTAGTCCGTGATTTCAAAGCCAGGTGAAGCTGCCAGATTTCTTCGGGCGGTATATCGTCCACCCTTTCCCAGACCTCCGGGTCGTCCACCCTTTCGTGCCAGTCGTCAGGCAGATAACGGTCGAGTAGCTTGACCAGCGTAGAGTTCAACCAGGTCCATATATGCACGCCGTTGGTCACGTGAGTTATGGGAACTTCTACGGCCGGCAGGTCGGGATAGATATGATTCCACAGGTTCCGACTAACCTTCCCGTGGAGTTCACTGACTCCGTTGGAGGCCGTCGAGAGTTTTAGGGCGAGAACCGTCATGCTGTAATGCTGGCCACCGTTGGGGAACTTTTCCAGTCCGAGTTCCATGAACTCTTCCCGGTTGGTCTTCATCTTCTCCCAGTAGCCTCTGAAATACCGCTCGATTGTCTCCAGGTCGAAGGCGTCGTTACCGGCTGGAACGGGTGTGTGCGTTGTGAAGACGTTTCCAGACTTCACCAGTGTCACGGCCGTGGCGAAGTCCAGCCCTTTCCCCTGGACGTACTCCCTGATCCTCTCCAGAGAGAGAAAGGCGGCATGTCCCTCGTTCATGTGCCAGAGCTCGGGGTTGATCCCCAGTACTCTCAGAGCCCTCACACCACCGATTCCCAGAAGTATCTCCTGCTTGAGACGCATCTCTCTGTCGCCTCCGTAGAGGTTGGAGGTTATCTTCCTGTCTTCTGCCTCGTTCTGCGGAATATCCGTATCCAGCAGAAAGAGGGCAGTCTTTCCGACCTGCACCCTCCAGATCTTGGCCCACAACTTCCTACCGGGCAGATCGATGTTTATATAAACCTCGTCTCCATTTTCATCCACTGCGGGCACGACCGGAAAGTCCTCGAAGTCGTAGCGACTGTATATGTTCTGCTGCCAGCCGGATTCGTCGATTCTCTGCTCGAAATAGCCGTTCTTGTAAAGAAGACCGACGGCGACGAAGTTGAGTCCCATGTCGCTGGCCGTCTTCAGGTGATCGCCCGCCAGTATTCCCAATCCGCCCGAATATATGGGGAAGGATTCGTGAAAACCGTACTCGGCGCAGAAATAGGCCACGCATCTCTCCCTGCGATCGGGATGGTTCCTCTCGAGCCAGGTGTTTTCGTTGCCCATGTATTGGTCGAAGTTTTTGAGAGTGTTCTCGTACATAGCCAGGAACTGTCTGTCCTCTTCAAGTTCGTACAGTCTCTCCTGTTTTATCCTCCTGAGCAAACGGACGGGACTCCGTTTCTCCTGGTACCACATTTCCGGATCCATGTATTTGAACATCTCCTGCGCATCGTAATTCCATGACCACCAGAGATTTCTGGCCAGCTCTTCCAGTCTGGCCAGTTTCTCCGGCAATCTGGGAACGGCCATAACTCTTTCGAGAAAGTACATATGATCAACCTCCAATTAACAGCTTCTACTTCCAATTATAAGTCATTTTAGGCGATCCTGCTTTTATAACTCGTTTTATCTCCGTCTTGCTCTCGATTGTGGCCTTAAAGATCTACTATCAATAGAAAGAAGGGAGCTCTGCTCCCTTCCTCTATCTCATATCTCATAAAAGTCTCTCAGGGTCTTTTACGGATACCTCTCTTCTTGTCGAGTCTTCTCTTAAAGGCGGAAATCTTCTCGCCGCTATCTCGCATGAATTTCGCCAGTTTCTTCTCGAAGTCTTGATTCGAGGGTCCTTCATCGGATCCCTTGCTCTTCAGATCTTTGATCGAAAGTTCCCACTTCCCGTCCTTCGTTGTCCCCAGAACCTTCGCTTCGACTTTCTGGCCAACCTTGAGATAGTCTTCAATGTTCTTCACGTACTCTCTCGCCACTTTCGAAATGTGAATGAATCCCTCTTCTCCGCCTTCCAGAGTAACATAAGCTCCGAACTTCTTTACAGAAGCCACACTTCCCTCAACAACGGTACCCACTTTCACGCTCACATGACTAACCTCCATTTGACTCTATACTAGAGAAGGGCGCCTGGCGCCGGCTCTCAGTAATTGTCTCCGTATTTGTTTCTGAACTTCTGTACCCTTCCCTCGGTGTCGATGATCATCGAAGATGCGTCACCGCGGTAGAAGGGATGGCAACTCGAGCAAAGGTCAATCTTGATGTTATCCTTAGTGGAGTAGAACTTATGTTCTGCACCGCAAGTACATTTGACTGAGATCAGCTTCATCTCCGGGTGCATTCCTTTTTTCATCGGGGCTTCACCTCTTTAAGTTGTAATTTGCACAGAACTCATTATATCATAGAGAGGAAAGTGTGTCAAAGACTTGAAGATGGCCATATTCTGAATAGAGGAGTTTTTTGCTTGAATGCAGCGATAAGATCGAGAATAATAGATAACGTCTCGTCGGAAGGTTTCTACTCTTTCTACGGGAAGCGGAAAGACAGTTTGGAGAGATATGCAAAGTTTCTAAAAAAGAATCCCCTGGAAAGAACTGTTCTCGGAAAGTTGAAGAGGATTATCCCTGAACTCTCCGGGCTTTCCTTCGAAGAGCTGGAGTTCACCATAGACATCCTGCGAGAGAGGGATCGCTCGCCTCTGGAAAGAGTAGAGTATGTGAGCGGACTTATGAACCTGCCGGCGCGACCGGTCGGACACCTCCTTTTCATAGTAGATCCGAGGAACAACCCGCCGGTCAACGGCCTTTTGAAGGGTGAAGTGGAGAGTCTTGAGGATTACGCCAGATGGATCGAAGAAACGGGTTCGCTCCAGGAGATGGGCGTGATGAATTACATCATGCTGGAGTCGGCCCTCTGCTTCAAGAAAGAAGCCAGCGAAGATCTCGATATCGACGTGCGGATAAAGGGGACGGATTTCACCAATCTCAAAGAACTCAGAACGCTGAGAGAAGAAGTACAGTCTCTCGACAGGGAGCTTTTGAAGAGGCTGACGCGTGAGCTTAAGTCCGTTCACCCTTACGTCAGGTCGGTTCTCTTCTCTCGCTCTCACAGACAGGTAGTGATAGACGGAAGCAACATAGTCTATTCCAGGCAGGACGCTCCCGATCTGGCCCGGCTGGACGACCTCTTCGTGAACATGGCGAAATCGCGGGTCGCACTCTTTCCCTTTCGCGTGGTCTTCGATGGGAACATCGCTTACACCATAGGCGGTTTCCAGCAGGAAAGGCTCGCCAGATGGCTTTCCCTGCCGCAGGTTGAGACTTACTCGCCGGCCGACGAGAAGATCATACGTCTCGCCAGACAGCACGACGCCGTGGTGATAACCTACGACAGGTACCTGGAACACGGCGCCGGGGATCTGACACTAGTCAGACCGGAGGAGATAGATGAAGACTTCGGACTTTGATTACTACCTCCCCGAGGAATTGATAGCGCAAAAACCTGCGGTACCCCGCGACAGCTCGAGGCTGCTGGTCATCGACAGGACCCGTGAATCGCTCGGTCACAGATCGTTCAGGGAGATCATAGAGTATCTCAACCCCGGCGATACTCTCGTGATGAACGACAGCAGGGTTATTCCGGCCAGGTTGATCGGCCGCAAGGATACCGGAGCCTCCGTCGAGGCAGTCCTCATCGAAAAGATCGACCGGGGATTGTGGAAGGCCATAGTCAGGCCGGGAAACAAAGTGAAGAAGGGCAGCAGGTTGATCTTCGGCAGTCTGGACTGCGAAGTGATAGAACACTGTGACGATTCCAGCAGGCTGCTGGACTTCAAGGGCGCCCGGGACGACGAGATAAAACTCGTCGGCAGGCTGGCAATACCCCCGTACATTCACACCTATCCGGAGGACCCGGAATCCTACCAGACGGTTTATTCGAAGAGAGAGGGGTCGATAGCCTCTCCGACCGCCGGACTCCACTTCACGCCCGAACTGCTCGAGATTATAAGCGAGAAGGGTGTGGGGATAGAGTACGTAACGCTTCACGTCGGAATCGGGACCTTCAGACCGGTGAAGAGCGAAAGGATCGAAGAACATCAAATGCACGAAGAGTATTACACACTATCGTCCGAAACCGTCGAAGGCGTGAACCGTACCAGAGAAAGGAGCGGGAGGGTGGTGGCCGTCGGAACGACCACGGTCAGGACGCTCGAAAGCGTCGTATCCAGATACGGAAGACTGGTGGAAGACAGCGGTTCGACGGACATCTTCATCTATCCTCCCTACAAGTTCGGCGTGATAGACTCGCTCATAACGAACTTCCATCTGCCGAAATCGACACTACTTATGCTCGTGTCGGCCTTTGCAGGAAGGGAACTGATCATGGAGGCCTACAGAGAGGCCGTCGAAAAACGTTACAGATTCTTCTCCTTCGGAGATGCCTGCCTGATTCTGTGATAGAGCTTATCTGAAGCTTATAAAAGTGTTCCGTCAAATCACCTGGCTGCCAGATAAGCTTCTCAGTCTCAACATCTGTATGGTAAGAAAGGGCGGAAGGTTGTCACACTTTTTTTGCCCGTGAGATATCTAATTCCAAATTAAAGCAACAGAAAACGTCTACAAATCGTATATTGAACAAGTCCATTGCGTGATTCGCAAAACTCCACGGTATGGAAATAAACTATGCGGTGAGTAATATCGACTTTTCCTACATGCTCAAAAGGCTAGGAGGCACCATCCGCTGACTACTCCTCATCCAGCAGCGGCGATACGAAATGTATCCAGAGCATTTTTATCAGTATCGCGAAGGGGACGGCGATTATGGCCCCGAACAGTCCGAAGAGCTGTCCTGCGACGACTATCATCAGTATTATCATGACCGGATTTATCCTGTTGTAGCCCTTCATGAATACCAGGAAGAGTATGAAGGCCGCCGCGTGAACGATCGTCAAGACGATGAGAAGTATCAAGACCAGCACGATGTTCTGTGTTGAAACCGCCAGTAGTAAGAGCGGTATGAACTCCAGGGGTACCCCCACGATCGGTATGAGGTTGGTGAAAGCGGCCCACAAACCCATCAACAGACTGTATTTCAGTCCCATCGCCTTGATTGCTATTCCCACCACGATGCCCACTATGATCGCAACCAGAACGATGGAGATGACGTACCTTTCCAGGTTTTTGTAAGTATCGGAGAGAAATTCAGTCGCTATCTTCCTGACTTTCTTCGGGTAGAGTTTGGGTACTATCTCCTTTATCGAGAGAAAGTAGTAACTTAGATAGATCGCCCCCACTATGGTGAAGAAAATCACCAGCCCCGTACTTGTGATGAAACTGGGAACCTTTTCCAGAAGGCTTGGCAGAAACTCTCTTAGGATGTTCTGTACCTGAATCAAGAAGTTTCTGACGCTTTCATACGTGGCCGCCTGCCTGGCCGGATCGAGGTTCTTAGGCATGAAATAGGCTACCACTTCGCGCCACAGTTCCTGCGACTGAACCTGCATCGCATTCGCCAGAAGCTCCTGCGATAACATTGCCGCATTCGACGGAGAGAGATATCTGGAAGTCACATCGTTCAACTCTTCGTAGCTAGCCTCTCTGGTCTGGTCGCTGCTCATGATTACTATGTAGTTTCCCTTTTCCCTGAGACTCTCTTCTATGCTCTTCAACTCTTTCTCGAAGGGGGTCTCCATCGTGGGAACTGTCTTCATTATCTCGGCGTAGTAGCTCTTTAGATCCTTTGAAAGGAACTCAAGAGAGCCCTTCTCTTCCTGTGTCAAACCGGTCGCGAAATTTTCGTCCGAGAGGAGCCTGTCTATGTTGGTGTTCACTTCGAAGGAGGTTATCTTGGTCTCTTCGACCGACGGGAAGAAATCGACGACGATGTTGTAGAACTTCGACGCTTCCTTTGCCAGCGGGGTCGTCAAGAAGACTATAAGCGTTATAAGCCCTACGAAGATTATCACCAGCCCGAAACCGAGGGAGAGTGACCGCTTTATTTTGAAGTATTTCTGAGCGAGTCTGGTCCAGGGTTCGAGAAAGAGAACCACCGTGAAAGTCGAGAAGACTATGACGGCCGTTCTGAGTGAAATAGAGAAGACTACAAGACCGATGATCAAGTATATCAAAGTGAAAACGGCTGCGATGAAGCGCGGTTGTTTTATGATGTTTCGAAGCACGTCAAGCCCCCTTCAAAGGAAGACGGAAAAGTCTCTCGATCTCTTCCCGGTTGTCCGTAATTCCCATCACGATCATAAGTTTTATCCTGGCCTTCATGGAAGACAGTTCCTGCGCGAATATAGCCCCAATATCGGCGAGACTTTTTCCGCCGCCGATATAACCGTAAACTCCTAGAACACGACCTTTGAAGCATCTAGAAGTTATAATTACCGGCATACCCCTTTCCTCTATCAGATATTTTACTACGTGATAGACCTCAACCGGCACGTTACCCCTTCCAAAACTTTCTAGGACGACGCCTTTATACCCCATTTTGGGCAGAGATTTCAATATCGAGCCATCGTCTCCGGTAAAGGTTTTGACCAGAGCCACTCTGTTTTCTATCCTTTCCACATTGAAAGTGGCCCTAAGAAGAGGTTTCCTGAAAAAGATGACCGTGTCCTCATCCACTATCCCCAGCGGTCCGTGACCGGGTGAGTCGAAAGTGGCCACATTGCTGGTATAGGTCTTGGTGACTTCTCGCGCGGCATGAATCTCTTCGTTGAGACAGACGGTCGTTCCCATACCTATAGCAAGAGAGTTGAGAACGACCCTCACCGAAGCCAGAACGTTTCTGGGACCGTCCGTTCCCATCTCGTCTATATTTCTCATCGCCGCGGTGCAGACGACCGGTTTCTCGCTATTCACGGTGAGATCCAAAAAATACGCTGTCTCCTCGAGAGTGTCCGTTCCATGGGTTATCACGACGCCCGCTACATCGTCTCTGCTCAGGGTTTTAAAAACGAGTCTCGAGAGCTTCCACATAGTATCGGGGTTTATGTAAGGACTGGGAACGTTTGAAAACTCTATATGTTCAACATCGGCCAGTTCGTCAAGACCTTTTATGTTCGCCACATGCTTGTTGATCCCTTGCGCCGGTATAGATGCGCCGGAAACCGGGTCGGTTATCATGGCGATCGTTCCGCCCGTCGTTATGATTACCACTTTGCCCTTCAAATATCCTTACCCCCCAGTTTAAGTCGGAGTTTCGACATCGTCTTGATTGTATCACTTCCGACTATCTCCGCAAGTTCCCCTGTACCCGAAGGCCTCTTGAAAACGATCGTTCTGGCCCGATCTCTGCCGATGCCCGGTATGTATCTCAGCTCCCTCTCACCAAGCGAGTCGATATCCGTTCCCAGTGGAAGACCGGTGATCGATCTCATCCCGTGATCGGTGACGGCAATATCCGTCTTCCCCTTAAAAGAGACGGGCGATCCCACCAGAATCGGATAGGTGCCGAGCGGTCTGCCGAAGAAGATCTGGCCTTCGTTGAAAGCGGGGATCACTCCTCAGGCAGAAGCTTTGGAATTCCGTCCACCCTTTGGCCGCCTATTTCGTTCACCGGCTCTATGGCTCTGCGTATATCTTCCACACTGCCACCGAGGTTGTTCAGTTCCCGTACCCGTGTGTCGAAGCTTTCCACGCCGAAGGAGATCGTATCACCACAGGTGTCGTACCTGACTATGCTCTCGAGAGCCTTTCTTGTCTCCCTTTCATGACGGGCGATGAAGATCGGATTACCGTTGTCTATATGCAATACGTCAGGATCGAGTACCTCTCTGACTGAAATCCTGGTTGAAAGCCGTTGTACCACCTCTGAGCGTGTATCCTGCCGAAACTATGGGGCCGGTCACTATTCTCACCGGTCCGTTGCAAAGGTTGAGAAGGCGTGAGATCTCCGTGCTGGAAATCGGAGTGCCCCCCAGATACCTTCCAGGTGTGGTTATACCTCCGTGGATGACCAGATAATCGTAGTCTAGGCATCTGTTCCACTGATCTCTCTCCCTCACCAAGTCTATTGTAAGATAGTCAACATCGAACCCTTTCAGCAAAAAGGCGCCGGCAACGACTCTTATCCTTGGCGAAATGTAAGGCGGCACACCGAAGGCGGCCGGTTCATCTATATAACCATCAACGATCAAGGCTTTCATAGAGGTTCCTCCGTGATGCGTGCATTTCTATTACAGTGTATAATAAAAACAGTAAATATTGGGAGGGAAAGTGTTGCCGTTCGAAAGACATTGTTCATTCTGTGGAAGACCGTCCTCGCAGGTCAAGAAACTCATATCGGGAACGGAAGGTTATATCTGCAACGAATGTGTCGATCTATTCCACGACATAATTCAACAGGATCAAAAGGCCAAAAAAGGACCGGGGAAAAAGCTGCCGACTCCGGCCGATATCAAAATGGAACTGGACAAATATGTTATCGGTCAAGAAAAGGCCAAGAAGATTATCTCCGTTTCGGTGTACAACCATTACAAGAGAGTCTTTAACGATGTTGAGGACGTTGAGATAGAGAAATCGAACATCATGATGGTTGGACCCACCGGATCGGGAAAGACTTTGATTGCCCGAATCCTGGCCCGGATACTCGACGTTCCATTTGCGATAGCCGACGCCACGCCGCTGACCGAAGCCGGTTATGTGGGAGAGGACGTCGAAAATATAGTTTTGAGACTCCTCCAGTCCTCGAACTTCGACGTCGAAAAGGCCCAGTTGGGAATAATATACATAGACGAAATAGACAAGATCGCCAGGAAGTCTCCCAACCCATCGATAACCAGAGATGTATCGGGCGAAGGCGTTCAGCAGGCTTTGCTCAAGATAGTCGAAGGCACGGTGGCCAACGTTCCGCCGCAGGGAGGAAGGAAACATCCCTATCAGGAGTTCATAAAAGTCGATACCAGTAACATCCTCTTCATCGTGGGAGGTGCCTTCGACGGGCTGGACAGCATAATAAAGCAGCGTGTTCTCGACTCGTCGATGGGCTTCGGCGCCGAGGTGAGGAGCAAGAACCAATTGAGGCTTGGCCAGATACTTCAGGAAGCCGTTCCCGACGATCTGATACAGTACGGCCTTATCCCCGAGTTCGTGGGCCGTTTCCCGGTTCTGGCGACCCTGAACGACCTGGACGCGGAAGACTTGAAAAGGATCATGAGCGAGCCACGAAACGCCATACTCAAGCAGTACCAGAAACTTCTCGGACTTGACGGAGTGGAACTTGAGTTCACCGATGCGGCCATGACGGCCATCGCCAGCAAAGCCATGAAGAGGGGAACTGGCGCGCGCGCCCTCAAGAGCGTCATCGAGCAGGTGATGCTGGATATAATGTACGACATCCCCGCCATGACCAACGTCGAAAAGGTGGTCATAAACGAGGACGTCATAAGCAAAAACGCCTCTCCAAAGATAATCTCGAGAGAATCGGCCTGATGAAAATCCTTGCCATAGAGAGTTCCTGTGATGAAACGGCCGTGGCCATCGTTGAAGATGGCCGCGTTCTTTCATCGCTGGTATCTTCGCAGATAGACGTCCACAAAAAATACGGTGGCGTCGTGCCGGAGATAGCTTCCAGAAAGCATCTGGAGATAGTCGATCGTCTGGTCCTCCAGGCCGTGGAAGAGACAGGCCTGACTCTTGAAGAAATAGACGTTTTCGCCGCAACGATGGGACCGGGTCTTGTCGGATCGCTGCTGATAGGCCTTTCGGTGGCCAAGGGACTGGCCATCTCGTTGAACAGGCCATTCATAGGCGTGAACCACCTTTACGGTCACGTTTACGCCAACCTCATCTCGTGTCCCGATCTCAGGCCGCCCTTCATGGTGCTCCTGGTTTCCGGAGGGCATACCGAGATACTGCTCATGGAGGAATGGAACACAGTTGAAATGGTCGGAAGGACGCGTGACGATGCCGCCGGGGAGGCCTTCGATAAGATAGCCAGACTGCTGGGTCTTGGATATCCGGGTGGACCCGAGATAGAGAAAGCCGCCAGAGGCGGCTCACCCGTTTACAACTTTCCCCGTCCCTTGCAGGAGAAGGGAAATTACGATTTTTCCTTCAGCGGTCTGAAAACGTCTGTTCTCTACTTCCTCCAGAGGAATCCCGGAGTTTCGGTCGAAGATGTAGCCGCTTCGGCGCAGGAAGCCATAGTCGATTCGCTGGTGACTAAAACCTTCGACGCCGCGCAGAGCCTGGCCGTGAATAAGATCGCCTTGGCCGGTGGGGTGGCCTCCAACTCTCTTCTCAGAGAGAGAGCCATTGATATGGCTTCTAAATGTGGAATACGGGTTTTCTTTCCTCCGATCGGCATGTGCACTGACAACGCGGCGATGATAGCTGTCGCGGCCTACGAAAAAGCGAAGAGGGGACTTTACTCTCCCCTCTCCACCAATGCTGTTCCATATCTGTCTCTAGATGTCTTCTGATCAGTCTTTTTTCGAAGGAACCGTTGAAGTGCTGCTCGAACTCGATGTTTTCTTGGAATCGGTCGAATAATATCCGCCGCCCTTGAAGACTATTCCCACACTGCTCAGCAGTTTCTTGAGGTGTCCCCCGCACGATGGACAGACCTTTAACGGCTCGTCGGACATTTTCTGGAAGGCTTCCGTTGTCTTACCACAATCCTCGCATTCATACCTGTAAAACGGCATGGCTGGTCCCTCCTTGTGTCTCAAATTACTTCTTTATGTATTAATATTCTATTCCTCGTCGGCCGTATTTGGAATAACACAGATAAACTCGAGGTTACCTTTTCCGCTATTCTTGAACTGGTGAACCGCATTGGCGGGAACGAAAACATAGCTGCCCGCCTGTGCCGGTTGTTCTCCTTCCTGTGTGACAACCGTCGCATTCCCCGATACGATATAAACCTCGTGTTCCCACGGATGACTGTGGAGAGGACTGTAGCCGCCCTCTTCGACAGTGAAGAGCCTCATCACGAAATTCTTCGCCCCTTTCGACTTGCCTATGAGCACTCTCTTCTGCACTTTCCTGACCTTTTCGTTGTCTATGAGCTGGGGTTTTACCTCATGCGCTTTGCCTACTTGGATGCTGTCCGGCATCTCCGTATCCCCTCCTTCTGACCGGGTCGCTTTTTCTACGATCGTCTCTGTATTTTCGTTCACTGTATTCGACAACCACTTTTCTGTAAGGTTCAAAACCGACTGAATAACTCTTCAAATCATGGTACTGGGATATTACTTCGTGAACCAGTCTCCTCTCGAAAGAGAACATGGGTTCCATAACTATCTTGCCCTTCTTCGACAGGGCCGACTTGGCCGTTCTGTGGGCTATCTCTTCGACGAGTTTCTTTCTCTCGTAACGGTAATCGCCCACATCGACGGTGACGTTGACCTTTATCTGTGCCATTCTATTGGCGTAGATATTTAGAATATGCTGCAGGGCGGCCACGGTCTTCCCGTGCTTGCCAATCAGCCTGGAGATCTTCTCGCCCTCTATTTTTACCCTGTAGGTTCTTCCAACCAGCTTGACTTCCGAGAGTACTTCTTCGTCGAAGTTGCCGAGAATACCCTTCAAATACTCGTACAGTTTCCTTTCCGAATGACTATCGTGAAGAGAGACTTCAATTACTGACTCTTTCGTGCCGAAGATTCCGAGGAAGCCTTTGGAACCCTTTTCGATTATCTTTATATCCAGTTCGTCTTCGTAAGCGTCCAGTTCCCTGCGGGCCAGTCGGATCGCTTCCTCGACAGAATCGGCCTTGAATTGGTACGATTTCACATTAACACCTCCATGAGAGCAACTGAATACTATTTCGCCGGTTTTTCAGGCAGTCCCAGCATCTGCCTCAACGTGAGACCCTTTATCCCGTGGCGCTTGTAAACCACCCAGCTTATGAGAAGCTGAAGAACGCTCTGGGTAGTCCAGTAAAGAAGCAGACCAGATGGGAAGGTCGCAAAGAGGATCGGGAAGATGAGTTGCATAATCACGCCCGATCTGGCCGAACGTGCGTCTTGTGCCGTTAGGAGCGAGCTGAACACACCGACCACGATGGTAATGATTATGAACGGGATGTTCTGGATGAAATCACCGACGGACAGATCGCTCCATATAAGGAAGCCTGGCGTGTAAGCCATGACTTCGCTGAAGTAGCGTATGGCGTTGTATAGAATTATCAGGATCGGCAACTGAATCAGAATCGGAAAACAACCGGAAGCGGGATTGTATCCTTTTTCCTTGTAGAGGGCCATCATGGCCTCCTGTTGTCTCTTGGGATCTTTGTACTTGTTTTTTATCTTTTCGATTTCCGGCTGAAGCATTCTCATCATAAGCATGGACTTCGTCTGTATGTGGTAAAGCGGATAGAGAATGAATCTGGTGGCAATCGTGAAAAGTATCAGTGCCCAGCCGAAGTTACCCGACCACTGATACAGCCAGAAGAGAAAGTAAACTATACCGTGATAGATCCAGGAGAAGAAATTGACTGCCCCGAAACCTTCGAGGTCCTTGACGAGAGCGCTGTAATATTCGGGGAGAGCCTCCTTGACGTGAATCAATCTCATGGGGCCGGCGAAAACCTCGAGAATCCCCTTGCCACTATCGCTGGCATAGCGCTGGAACTTAAAGGAGCCTTGCTGCGAGGCGATGGCGAAGAGCGTCTTCTGACCGCTGAATTTGTCATAGGTCAAATAGTAACTCGAATCGGGACCGAGCGTCTGGTTGTTGTAAGATATGAAGGGGAGGGCGACCTCGACGCTTTGGTTAAAATCTACTACGACGTTGAAATCGTAGTACGGGCTGTTGAGTATAACAAAGCTTTTCCGGCCCTGCTGGTAGAAGAAATCCACTACTACGTTTCCTTCCGCGTCGGTTGTGCGCGAGAACGACTGAGGCAGAAGCTCGTTGCCCTGCTGATCGAAGATGTTGAAGCCATCTTTTCCCAGACTTTCGTTGTATGCGTAGAACTCGACCCCTTTGTTGTCTGCGAAGCTGGTTACGCCTGTGAGCAGCCCCTTTTCGATGTCGATGACTATTCTAAGCGTCTTTCCAGACACAATGAGAGTGTTGGTTCCCTCTTGAGTAATCAGGTCTGCGCCCATGAGCGAAAGTGTGAAAACGGAGAGAAGCAGGACAAGCATTATCAATGTTTTTCTCATCTTTCGTGCCTCCTAATTAATGTAAAATGGTCTGGAACTTCGTCAATCCCGCCGGGATTGAAGGGGTTGCAACGCAAAATTCTCCATGTGCCGAGTATAAGGCCCTTGAAAGCTCCGAACCTCTCGACAGCCTCGTAAGTGTACAAAGAACACGTGGGATAGAACCTGCATCGGGGGCGGGTCCTTGGAGAGATCTTCTTACGGTAGAAATCTATCAGGAAAAGTACAATCTTTTTCATCGGGCATTTCTCCAATTTTGTTAGCGATTCTTCTCAAAACCCTTTGAATCTCAAAAAACGAAACTTCTCTTCGTCTAAACAGGTCTGATAAATCCTTTCTTGCAATGAAGAGTATATCATAACCCTCGGGGAAGTCTTCTTTTCCCGTCCGGTAAACCTCCTTAACGAGTCGTCTGAGCCTATTTCTCAAAGTCGCCTTGCCGAACTTGCGCTTAACCGATACGCCGATACGAGAAAAAGGCAGACTATTCTGAACAAATAAGGCAACAAAAAAAGGGTCAACTATCGATTTTCCCTTTTTGAAAACCCTGTCAAAGTCTGCCTTCCTTCTTATAATCTCTGTTTTTTTCAGGGACTGATCCTCTGATTTCACACAGCGAGTCTCTTTCTTCCCTTTCTTCTTCTGCTGGCGAGAACCTTTCTACCGCCGACCGTACGGGACCTCACAAGAAAACCGTGAGTCCTGTTTCTCTTGACCTTCGATGGCTGATATGTCCTTTTCATAATAACATTACCTCCAGAATAAACATCACAGTGAACATTATACGGAGTGGCAACCGTACTGTCAAGGCAGAAAAGATAACAATTGCTTTCCGGTGTAGAGAACGCCATCATTATCCATCGACTGACTCCACCTCAAGTTAGAAGGAAGGAGATGAAGATAAAAAATTAATCCGCATTTTAACAGTCGGGGTCTTCGTAACATCTCTTTGGGTCTCTTGTTTCGAAATTCGAGTTTTTCAGCTGGTAAAATTGACAGCAATTGAGCAAACGATTTTCTACTGAAATGAGGGAGGTTTTTTTGTTGAAAGACACCGTCGCTTTTCAGGGGGAACATGGTGCTTATTCAGAACAGGCCATAAGAAAGCTTTTAGGAGAATCGCCCGTTTCTCTCCCGTGCAGATCGTTCCAGGAGATGCTGTATTTTGTGATTGAAAGAAAGGCAGACTACGCTATTCTGCCGGTGGAAAACTCGTTGGCTGGTACAGTAATTCCTGCTTACGACGCTCTTATAGATAGTGATCTTCTTGTCCAGGCCGAAGTTATGCTTCGAATTGAGCACTGCCTCATGGCTCCTAAGGGGAGGTCGATTGAGGATATAAAATACGTTATTTCTCATCACCAGGCTCTGGCACAGTGTTCAAAACATATAGAAGAAGAGGGTTTTGAGGCGAAGGAATACTATGACACTGCCGGTGCGGCAAGAGACCTGGCAACTTCGGAGATGCCATTCACAGCAGCAATAGCAAGTGAACTCGCGGCAAAAACCTACGGGTTGCATGTTTTGAGGAGAAATTTCGAAGACATGGAAACCAATACAACGCGGTTCTTCTTGATGGGAAGAGGAGCTGTGAAATGTACTGAAGGATGTAAAACCTCGATAATGTTCACTACGGAACATCTACCAGGCGCCTTGTTCAGAGTCCTTGGAGAGTTGTCGAATCGCAATCTGAATCTTACAAAGATAGAGTCAAGGCCTTTTAAAAGGGAGATGTGGCACTATCTCTTCTTCGTTGATTTCGAAGGAACTGTTGCTACAAGAAAAGTAGAAGAGGCTATCGAATCAATCAGAAGCCTCTGCAGATACTTCAAGTTTCTGGGCTCATATCGCTCTGCCGGTTCTGAAACATGAATTCACTCCTCGGCCGCATTTCGAGTTAAAGAAATGCCTGAGTTGAAACTCCGGCAAAAACAAATATACCGCTGCAGTAGAAAACGCTGATCGGTACCGTTATCGCTCGCCATTTTGCTCACGGCCTTTCTTAATTCTTGGGGATAAAGCAATGCAACGACCTGCGCCTCTTGACACACAGGATAGTATAATATCAGTGATCTCTGTTGGCCGGATTAGCCGATTTTCGGAAATGGGGGAATGTGATGTTACTTTCGCTGGCAGGAAGGAATTTCTTCACGTTCAGGGAGTTCTATGTCGAGTTCTCCAGTGGGATGAACGCCATTACGGGAGAATCCGGCGCCGGGAAGACCATCTTCCTGAAGGCGCTGTGGACTGCCGTCGGATTCCCCCCACCCTGGGCCGGTGAAGAGTCCGGAAACATCGAGGCCAATTTCTCCGTAGAGGATTCGATTCTAAAAAGGATCGGGGAGCTCGCAATAGAGATCGAAGACGGTAATCAACTGTTGGTGAGCGTCAATTTCACCGGTCAGAGAACTATATACAGATTGAACGGCAGAATGGTGCCCAGGCAGATGATCCAGATTCTTTTCAAAGACCTTATAGAGATCCATTCGCAGCACAGCAGCGTAGCCCTGCTGGATTCGAACAGACACTATCAGATACTCGATCACGCCCTCCAGGGCGAGAAGTCTCTGGAGGAGTACAGGGAGTTTTACGACAGGTATTCCAGTATAAAGAGAGAGCTGGATTCGCTCGTGATGGATCCTTCTCAGATCGAAAGAGAGAAGGACTTCCTTGTTTTCGAAATAAACGAGATAGAGCAGGCTGAACTGAAACCTGACGAGGATGGCCTGCTCGAGACAAGGTACAGGAAATACAAAAACGGGAAGTTCCTGGTTCAAACCTTCCGGGAGCTCATGGATCGTCTGAAGGATGGCGACGAGTCTGTTTACAATTCGCTGAACGATATCCTGTCGCTGGTCACGAAGGTCGAGAGCTTCGGATACTCCCGGTGGCTGTCACATGTTCAGCTGGCACTGGAGGAACTGGAGGGACTCTACAATCTCGTTGGAGAAGAAAGCGACGGTCTCGAGATGGACGAGGAAGAGTTCAGAGCAATCGAAGCGCGCATCTCCCTGATTCAGGGGCTAAAAAGGAAGTACGGCCGGACGGTGAGCGATATACTCCAAAGCTGCGAAGAGTTCAAAAGCAAACTCAAGTCGCTCCAGGAGCTTCAAAAGCTTGAAGAGAAATTACGAAAAGAGGAGTCGATCTACCTTCAGAAGCTGAGGGAGGTCGGAAGAGTTCTGGATGGCGTAAGAGAGAAAAGGGCGATCGAGATGGCCCGGGACATCCGCGTTCATCTAGAGGACTTGAAAATGAAGGGCGCCGAACTCGAGTTTCGACTGTTCCAGGAGGAGGAGCCTAAATACTACGGTACCTCCAGGGTCTCTATCATGGTCAAGACGAACCCCGGTATGGAGTTCATGGAGATCGGCAGGGTGGCCTCCGGGGGTGAGCTTTCCAGGTGTCTGCTGGCGCTCGAATCGACACTTAAAGATCAGCTTGACATAAGAACCATCGTCTTCGACGAAGTCGATTCCGGAGTGGGGCAGCGTCTGGGCCAGGTGGTGGCCGAGAAGCTGCTGGAGATCTCTTCGAAAGTGCAATCGATAGTAATCACACACCTTCCCCAGATAGCTTCGAGAGCAGAAAGGCACTTCGCCGTAAGGAAAGAACAATCTGAACTTGATACAATATCTACAATAGAGGAACTCTCCGGAGAAAAAAGGGAGAGAGAGCTCGTTGAAATGAGTGGCTTGAGAGGTGAAGAGTGGAAAGGCAGGAACTGATAGATAGAATAGTTGAGGAAAAGGGAGAAGAAGCCGTACCGCTTCTCCTGGATCTTATGGTGAGCGAAGACGATGAAACAGCGCAGATCTGTTTCGAGGCACTCCTCCAGCTGGGTGGGAGGACTTCTCCGGAATTGTTGAAGAGACTGAGAGAGGGTGGCGAGGATATCTCTATCCTCTATCTGGCCGATCTGGCAGGGGAACTGGGAGACAAAAAGGCCGTGCCTTACCTTTACGATCTACTGAGACGCTTCGATGACGAGCGATCGCAGGCGGTAATATACGAAGCTCTCGCCCGGCTGGGCGAAGGTTCGAAGGTGGCCGGTATCCTTTCGCTGCTTTTGCAGGAGAGCGACGATGAAAGTTCCAGAGACCAGCTGATCATGGCTATCAGCCTGACCGCTTCTCCGGAAGGGGTGAAAACGCTGGCCCGGATGTATTACGACACAAAATTCGACAAATCCACCAGGGCCTTCGTGCTCGAAGGTCTCCATATGTTGCTCTCTTCAAACGCCAAATTGAAAGATGTTCTCCTAGAACTCGACAACGGAAGGGAAATAATGGAAAGGCTCTATATATGGCAAAAAGAGATCTGAGAAAATACTTCGGCGATCTGTACATGCAAGGTGCCGATATCAGGTTAGAAGAGCCTATGAGCTGGCACACCACCATGAGGATAGGGGGAAGAGTCCCGTTTTTCGTGAGTCCCTATTCCGTCGATTCCATGATAAAGATCCTGAAACTGGTGGAAAGCGAGAAGATACCACACAGGCTCATAGGTGGAGGTTCGAACGTTGTCTGTCCGGAACATTACGGGGGAATAGTTCTATCTACCGCTCACCTAAATGCCGTCAGGATCGACGGCACCTCCGTCACGGCACAGGCCGGTGTACCGGTAAACACTCTCATCTGGCTCTGCCTTTCGGAAGGCCTTACCGGTCTGGAGTTTCTGACTGGTCTTCCCGGTACAGTGGGTGGCGCCGTTTACATGAACGCCGGAGCTTTCGGTGGTGAGATAGGTTCTCTGGTGAAATCTGTTGAGTACATAGATGAAAACTACGATTTACATTCGATAGAGGGTTCTTTATGCCGATTCGGATACAGGCACAGTCTCTTCAAAGAACGGGGCTACAAAATAATGAACGTCGAATTCTCGCTTGTTAGCGGTCGAAGAGAAGCTATAGAGAGCAAGATGAGCGAGATATTGAGGAAGCGTCTCGAAAAACAGCCCCTGGATTTTCCGAGCGCTGGGAGCGTTTTCGTAAGACCCTATCAGGACTTCTTCGTGGGTTCGACCATCGAGAAGCTGGGCTTGAAAACGCTTTCGGTCGGCGATGCGCAGGTTTCTAGCAAGCACGCCGGCTTCATAGTCAACAGGGGAAAGGCGAGTTACACCGATGTCGTACTACTAATTGAAAAGCTAAAGGAATCTGTGCTCGAAGCGACCGGAGTGACTCTCAGTACCGAGATAGAATTGTGGAGGGAGGTTGAATAATGGTCGATGTGAGAATCGAAGAGCCGGACGACGGGTTTTCCGGATCTGTGACACACAATAGAGGGAAAAACTTCCGCTGGACCGGATTGATAAGCGTACTGGTAATACTGGCGGTGGTTGCGATTTACTTCCTGAGCGGTTTCTTCCTGGTGGGACCCGATCAGGTCGGGCTCATAAAGAGGTTCGGCAAGTATGTCCGTACGGTGGGGCCGGGACTGGGTTATCATCTGCCCTACCCTATAGAGAGCGCCGTGGTGGTGGATACCTCTAACCTTCGAAAACAGGAGATAGGTTTCAGAACAGTCAGGACCGGTACTTACCAGTCTGTGGCGAACGAATCGTTGATGCTTACGGGTGACGGAAATATCGTTTCGGTGGAACTGGTGATACAGTACTACATAGGAGAGCCGGAGAAGTACGCCTTCAACATCGTCAGTGATAGCGATATAGTCAAGTTCACGACTGAATCTGTACTCAGGGAAGAAGTCGCGGCCAACACTATCGACGCCATACTCACCACCGAAAGGGATGCGATATCCTTGAAAACGGCCGCCAGGGTCCAGGCGGAACTGGACAATCTTAAGACCGGTATTATTGTCAAGAACGTCTTTCTACAGGAGGTGGCCCCGCCACAGCAGGTGATAACCGCCTTCGACGATGTTAACAGTGCCAAACAGGATAAAGAAAAGCTGATCTATGAGGCCGAGAAATACAGGAACGACCTCATCCCCAAAGCCGAGGGAGAAGCGGCCCAACTCACCAGAGTCGCCGAGGGCTACGCTCAGGAGAGGATACTCAAGGCCGAAGGCGAGGCCGAGAAGTTCCTGGCGATCCTGAAGGAGTATTCGAAGGCGCCGGAAGTGACGCGGACCAGGTTGTATCTTGAGACACTCAACAAGATACTCAAAGGCAACGATAAATACATAGTCCTCGATGACAGCGGGATTTTGAAACTCCTTGATCTGGAAGGGAGTGGTAAATGATGAAGTACAAGTGGATTATACCGATCGCGGTCGTTGCGATTCTCGCCCTGGTCTTGCTGCCGGGCTTCTTCTTCACCATAGATGAAACCGAACAGGCCGTTGTGCTGAGGTTTGGAGAGATCCGCAACTCCATTACCGAACCGGGGCTGTACTTTAAGACCCCCTTCGTTGACACGGTCAGAAAGTTCGACAAGAGGCTTCAGATATACGACGTCGATGCCGAAAGGATCTACTCAAGAGACAAGAAGACGATTCTCATGGATACCTATGCGCTATGGAAGATAGTAGATCCCCAGAAGTTCATCGAGACGATGAAGTCGGAGCAGATAGCCCTCACCAGAATAGACGACGTCGTCTATTCGAACGTCAGAAACGCCTTCGGCAAACTCGATTTCGAAGATATAATCTCGGGCCAGAGGACGGACGTTCTGGACGAGATAACGAAGCTTTCCGCCAGGGATATGGCCGACTTTGGCCTGGAGATAGTCTCGGTAAGGGTGAAAAGGGCCGACCTGCCCGATGAAAACAGGAACGCCGTCTTCAACCGTATGAAATCGGAGAGAATACAGGAGGCTTCGCTCATAAGGGCCGAAGGCGACAGAGAAGCCAGAAAATTGACGGCTGAGGCTGATAAGCAAGCACAGATACTAATTGCCGAAGCTCAGAAGGAAGCCGACATAATTATCGGTACTGGAGACGCCTCCGCTCTCACTGTATATGCCGAAGCCTATAACCAGGATCCCGAGTTCTACGAATTCATGAAAAGGCTCGAAGTTTACGAGGGTACGCTTATCGATGGCAAATACATCCTCGGTCCTTCGATGGAGTTCATAGACAAGCTTTTGAGAGGGGAGTAATGGGCTGTACCAGATCGTTGAGAGAGAGGGCCACGTTCGAGGTCAATATTAAAAGATCGAGATTCATAGGTAACTGCGCCCGGGTAAGAGACGAAGAAAACGCCCGGGCCTTCGTGAAGGAGATATCGGTGGCCTTTCCCGATGCCAGCCACAGTTGCTGGGCTTACAGGGTCTCGGCCATCGGAAGGGAAGTGGCCAACTATTCCGACGCCGGAGAGCCTCACGGTTCGGCCGGCATGCCGATACTGGGGGCTATCGATCACCTTGGATTGACAGATGTGACCGTTGTCGTGACACGTTACTTCGGCGGGGTTAAGCTCGGAGTAAGGGGTTTGATAGACGCTTATGGCAACACGGCTCTCGAAACGCTTAAAAAGGCGGGAATAGTCGATTATTGCAGGGGTTTCGAACTGAAATTCAGGCTCGGTTATAGCCAGTGGAACGATTTCACCCGCCTTTTGAGTGAAGGGAAAGATTACGCCACTGTGAGCGTAGATTACGCCGGTGATGTCTCTGCTGTCATCGTAGTGCTCGAGGAAAACTGGCCCAGAGTTACGGGCTTCCTGGACGAAAGAAGGATTGGATACGAGAAAGGATCGGAGATGGAAATGCCTTTTCCGACCGGAGATTGACCTATCGGTTCCGGTTTTCGTAGTAGAACTCCATGATATCCCTCGATACTTCGGAGGCCAGTCCAGAACCGTAACCGCCATCCTGAACGAAAACGGAAACAACTATCTCGGGTTCTTCTACGGGCGTAAATCCTGTGAACCAGGAGTGGGTAGGCAGCGAACCTCCCTGCTCGGCCGTTCCTGTCTTGCCGGCCGCGGGCCACTGGAAGTTCCTGAAGGCGGTGTATGCCGTTCCACTTTCGGCGGCGCCGCCGCCTTTGCTTATAACATCCTTCATCGCGTTGATCATGAGATCCCAGCTCTCGTCATCCAGGTCGATCACAACTCTCTCGCTCGATCTTTCCCGGCCGATGAACGGTAGAACCTCGGCGCCCCTGGTGGCTATCTCGGCCGTCATCCTTGCCAGCTGGAGCGGAGTGATGCTGAGATATCCCTGACCGATAGAAGTCAGGATAGTATCACCGGGAAACCAGCCTTCACCAGTCTTTTCCTTTTTCCAGGCCGGAGAAGGGAGCAACCCGGTTCCCTCTCCCGGGAGATCTATACCCGTAGGTTCGAAGATTCCCCATCTTTTGCCGTAAACGTTCATAGTCTCTATCTCGAGCTCGAGACCGAGCTGGTAGAAGTAAACGTTGCAGGAGACGGTTATGGCCTTCGACAGGCCCGTTACACCGTGGCCATACAGGAACCAGTCTCTGTAAATTCCCTGAACTTCGCCGCTGGTATTCTTGTACTGGAAACTCCCCCCGCAGCTCACTTCGATCGAAGGATCGTACCTTTCGGCCAGGGCCACCATGGCTATAAAGGGCTTGATCACTGAACCGGGTGAGAAGGGGCTGATCGCCCTGTTTATCAGTGGTGTTGATGGATCGAGGTTCATCCTCAACCAGTCTCTATCAGAGATCCTTCTGGAGAAGAGGTTGTTGTTGAAACTGGGAACCGAGACCAGAGCCAGAACCTCTCCGTTGGTCTTCATAACTACGGCGGCTCCGTTCTTCCCTGTGGCGAGCAGTCTATCGTAAGCGAACCTGCTCAGTTGGGCGTCTATCGTCAGCACGACGTTATTTCCCGGAAGGGGGGAGCTTTCGCTCTCGACCGCCACGGTGTTTCCCCTGCTATCTACCCTGATCACTTTTTCTCCGGGAGTTCCTGTAAGCAGATCGTTGTACTGCTTCTCGGCTCCCATGACCGCTTCTCCGTCTCCTCGCAGGTAACCCAATACATGCGCCAATCCGGGGTTTTCGGCGTAATACCTTATGATCCTCTCGCTCACTTCGAGCTCGGGATACTCTTTCAAACGTTCGGCAAGCGCGATCGGGAGATCGGTTTCGACGCTGCCGTACATCTCCAGCCTCTTGAGAAAGGATTCGGCTTTGTCTCTGTCTTCAAAGCCATCGATAACCGTACGCTTCAGATCGTCGGCCAGAAAAACAACCTTCTTCCTGACGGTGTAAATAGGTGCATCCCAGGCCAGCGGTGTAGAGTACCTATCCAATACACTGCCGCGGGTGGATAGAGTTCTAGTGGACCTAAGACTTATGTTCTCGACTTGCTGAACATATTTATCGTTACTCTTCACCTGGTAACCGTAAAGCCTGTAAACGAAAAAGACCATTGCGGCCAGGAAGAGGATGAAAAAAAGATCGAACCTTTTGCTCTTCAAATACTCGACCTCCTCGGTCGTCGTTGTCGAAACTTTGCATCGCGACTGCCGTAGGGCAGGGGTGAGAACCCTTGTATTGAAACTGTCATTTTGGCCGATATCGCGGTTCCTGGCGTAAGAATTGATCGATACACGAATCCTTTCTGAAGAACATAACCTGAATCCTCCTGCGAGAAAGAATCGTTCGTTTACAATTTTACCATCCTTTGACCGGGAGAAAAAGCCGACTTCCTGCCTAAGGCAGGAAAAGTCGCAGCGGCGCGAAAATCGGAGGCCAGGAAATTTGACTATCCTTCCTGCAAAGTGATAGAATCTACTTTGCTGTCCAGATTTGAAGAGTATTCCGCATTCGCGCAAAGCGTAAGCTCGGGTCTGATAACATTAGATGATTTTGCCCGCGTGGATGTATTATATCCTTGGAGAGGAATTGAATAATTATTATATACGACCTGGAGGTGTAGATTAAAATGGAAGACCGTGAACTGAGAACCTTGAACCACATGCTCTTTATGGAACACTATACCGGTGGAAATGCCGGTCTGTTTATGAAAATGAAGCGACTCGTTTACTCATACCAGAGCCCTTACCAGAGAATAGATATCTTCGAGCATCCCGAGTTCGGGATGGTCCTGGTTCTCGACGGGATAACCATGTTCACCGAAGCCGATGAATTCATGTACCATGAAATGCTGGTTCATGTTCCTCTGTTCACCCACCCCGATCCCAAAAGAGTTTTGATAATAGGCGGAGGCGACGGTGGGAGCTTGAGAGAAGTCCTGAAGCACAACTCGGTCGAAGAGGCTGTGCTGTGTGAAGTGGATCCTTATGTGATAGAGGCTTCAAGAAAATATCTGAAGGAAATGTCGATCGAACTGGATAATCCCAGAGCTACCATAGTGAATGAAAACGGGGCCGACTACGTCAGAAAGTTCAAAGACCGCTTCGATGTTATTGTCGTAGATTCGACCGATCCCACAGCTGGCGAGGGCGGGCACCTCTTTACCAAAGAGTTCTATGTGAATTGCTACGCCGCGCTTAGGAAGGATGGCGTCTTCTGTGCCGAAACAGAGGATCCCTTCTACGACAAGGGCTGGGTCGCCATAGCCTTCAACAGGATCTCTTCGGTTTTTCCCGTATGCAGGATGTACACCAGTTTCATGACCACTTACCCGTCCGGCATGTGGACCTACACGCTCGGTTCGAAAACCTTCGACCCTGTTAAGGACTTCGATGAAGAAAGAGTCCTGGATTTCAACGCTCCTTTGAGATACTACAACAGCGAAATCCACCCCGCGGCTTTCGCGTTGCCAACCTTTCTGAGGGAATTGACCGGACAGTTCTAGAAGTACCTAGAAGAGCCCGTCCTCTGGAAGAACATTAAAAGCTATTCACCGTGAAGAGCGGAGGGTCGAGGTCAGATACGAGAAGTTACTGTCGATCCACCGCCAAATCCCTGTCGATGACGAAGAAACCGTCCTCCCAGTACTCTATCGGGCAGATCTCCTCTTCCGAATCGAAAAGGTTACCAGAGCCCGTGACCGTACCGTTGAATTCGGTTCCTCCACAACCGCATTCCGTGCACTCTATCAGATACAGATCCAGGCCGTGTCCCGAGTTGCTGTAAAAAATGTTATCTGTAAGGATCACCGAAGAAGTTATATTCAAGAGCACCCCGTTTTCGACATTCTCGAAAACCCTGTTTTCAATCAAGGAACCGCTGGCCGTGCCGTTTAGTGCGACACCTATGGTGTTCCTTTTGAAGATGCTGTTTTTAATCAAGAAATTCATTCCGTTGGAGAGGCTTACACCGGTTCCGGTCCTTTCAAAGGTCGTCTTTTCGATCTCTAGCGACGCTTCACCGTAGGCATATATACCCACCAGATCCGTACCGATGGGTCCGTCATTCTCAGCTCCGGCCAGAGCCGTTATGTATGAGTCTATTATTTTGAGTGTCATTCCGCTTCCACTGAAAGATATGCCGAACCTGCCTCCGGCAACGTGTGAATCGATGATCCGGCCCGAAGATCTAGAGATGTTTATAGCCGCTCCAACAGTTTCAACACAGAGGTTCTCCATCGAAAAGTCGGAGACTCCCCGAAAGAAAACGGCAGGTTTATCGATCGACGCGGCCCTTATAACCACTTCTTCTTTCGAAGTTCCCACTATTGTCAGGTTTTTATTTATCGTTATGTTCTCTATGTATATTCCCGGAAGTATTTTGACGGTGTCTCCAGCCCCGGCGGCATCTATCGCCTCCTGGATCTTCTCATACTGGCTGCCGTCTGCCCCGACGGTGAGGACTTTTCCGGGTGCGGCAAATGTGGACACCGCACAGAGAAAAGACGATATAACCATCATAATCAGGAATTTGCGGCGCACTCTCCCACCTCCTCTATTCTATTGCCGAAAAAGATACCCAATGACCTACCTCTCTTCCATGTGCTCGAACTTAACATTTCCACAGTTGCACCGGAAGACGGCCAGAACATCTTTGTCAGAATCCATCAAAAGGGTGGTGTTTTTATCGGTTGAATAATCCATACCGTCAACAACCCATTCAACAAACCTCCAGTTGGATGCGGGAGTGGCCGAAATGTTCACGACCGTACCCAGATCATACTCGTATGGTCCTCCTTCAGGTGGGTCGACTGTACCCCGACCGTTCAGGCTCATGTAAAGATCGACCTTATCCACCTCTTCTGCAAAAACTGCCATGGCAGTCATATCTGCGTTTATTATTATAGAAGTGGAGGGATTGTCTGAATAGAACTCGCCATCGATAAACCAGCCTTCAAAATCCCAGCCTTTTTCGGGCATGGCCAGTAGGTTGACATTCGTTCCCTGATCGTACAGGTGCGTCCCGACGGTGGGAATTACACTCCCCTGTCCGGCAGGCTCAAGCATAGTCAGTGTGTACGTCACCGGCGGCTCTTCGCTGAAGAAGGCCTTCACTGCCTTATTGGCGTTCATCGTTAGGGTGGTAGTCGGATTGCTTGAATAGAAAGCCCCGTCAACCTCCCACCTGTCGAAGTCCCAGTCCACGGCCGGGGTGGCCGTAAGGTTAACCACCGTTCCCTCTATGTATTGGTGATTTCCCACAGCAGGCTCGACCTCTCCCTGTCCGGCAGGCTCAAGCATAGTCAGTGTGTACGTCACCGGTGGCTCTTCGCTGAAGAAGGCCTTCACTGCCTTATTGGCGTTCATCGTTAGGGTGGTAGTCGGATTGCTTGAATAGAAAGCCCCGTCAACCTCCCACCTGTCGAAGTCCCAGTCCACGCTCGGGGTAGCCGTAAGGTTAACCACCGATGCCTCATTGTACTGATGGTCGCCCTCGGCCGGCTCGACCTCTCCCTGTCCGGTCGGTTCCAGCATCGTTAGAGTGTAGATCACCGGTGGCTCTTCGCTGAAGAAGGCCTTCACTGCCTTATTGGCGTTCATCGTTAGGGTGGTAGTCGGATTGCTTGAATAGAAAGCCCCGTCAACCTCCCACCTGTCGAAGTCCCAGCCAGCGGCCGGGGTGGCCGTAAGGTTAACCACCGTTCCCTCTATGTATTGGTGATTTCCCACAGCAGGCTCGACCTCTCCCTGTCCGGCAGGCTCAAGCATAGTCAGTGTGTACGTCACCGGTGGCTCTTCGCTGAAGAAGGCCTTCACTGCCTTATTGGCGTTCATCGTTAGGGTGGTAGTCGGATTGCTTGAATAGAAAGCCCCGTCAACCTCCCACCTGTCGAAGTCCCAGCCAGCGGCCGGGGTGGCCGTAAGGTTAACCACCGTTCCCTCTATGTATTGGTGATTTCCCACAGCAGGCTCGACCTCTCCCTGTCCGGTCGGTTCCAGCATCGTTAGAGTATAGGTTACCGGTTTGAGAAAGCATCCGGTTATTGTTAGTGTTACCGTTGTCAATATCAGAAAGAAAATAATTGAAGCACGTACAAACGTACCTCTAGCTTTTATCATCATTGAGTCCTCCCTTTGACTTGCCAGATAGATACCGCCTTTTGTGGGTTCAAAATCGATACTGTTCTCTGTTATTATATATCGTCGATCTTATGGAATTTATCGCCACGGATAGTCTGGGAAACACCTTTGGAAAGGCTGATAGTATTTGTATCTGTTCAAAGCCGATCTCACCAGAGGAGATTATGTGAGTTCCGGTTAAAGTAGAAAACCTGGATATGGCTTTTCTTTTCAGACATTACCTCTATCTTTTGAAAGTTCCGTGGCACCTTTCACAGTCTTTCAGGGAAGGAAGGGATTTCTCGTCCTCTCGACTTTCGAGAAATCAAGCCCTTCGTCGATCAGATCTTTGAGCTTTTCAAAAACATAATCGTCGAGCATACCCTGTTCAACCTGTCTGCCAATAACGTTCAGCGACTCTTTTATAGACAGACCTTTTCTGTAAGGTCTGTCCTCGGTCAACGCTACGAAGACATCTGCAATCATTATGATCCTCGACTCTATACCGAGTTCATATCCCTTCTTACCCCAGGGGTAGCCACTACCGTCGAGTCTTTCATGGTGATCCACGCCCCACTCCAGCAGCCTGTGTTTTTCGATGGCTTCTCTTCCGCCCACGATGAGGAAGGAATCGAAGACATGCTTCTGCATTATGTACAGCTCTTCACCTGAAAGCTTCCCGGGTTTTTCGAGTATAGAGATAGGTGTCGCCATCTTTCCAAGGTCGTGTATCTTCGCGGCAAAGAAAACCTCCAGTGCTCTCTCCTGACCGAGATGGATCCTTTCGGCAAGAAGCCTGGAAAGGTACGAGATCCTTTCTGTATGGTTCATCGTGAAACTGCTCTTGACATCGACCATGTACATGAGAACATCTCCAACCGCTTGAAGATCGACGTTGTTAAGCGGGTTTTCTTCAAGGTCGGAGCTGAATTCATCGAAGAGAGTGTCTCTATCGGTCGAAGACCACCAGAAGCCTTTTCTGGAAGAGAGCCTGTTGAAGCTCTCCCTAACCGGTTCGAGAAACTCATCCGAACTGGCTATTATGTTTTTGATTCTAGTGACATATTCGGCGCCCGGCGTATTCATAAGAAGACCTACGCTGACTGTATCGGCCAGGTGAATAATACCTGCCATCACATCGTGATCGTTCTCCGGGTCGAGGATCATGGCCTGGTAGTGATGCTTCTCGATCACGTCGGCGAAGTAAGAAAGACCTTTTATATGGCTCAAAATCCTGGCACCGACGACCGAATGGTTCTCGTGGAGATCGTTATCGAGGGCGATCCAATCGGTCATGGTTGCGTTCTCTATACCGTGAGTTCTCTGCATCCAGTTAACCTTGTTGGGATTTAGAAGCCCGATATCGTGCAGAAAGCCCAGTGTATTGAGTCTTTTGGAACTAAAGCCTATATCCTCGCCGATCTTCTTGGCTATGTATGCTACCTGGAGAGCGTGAGACTCTATCTGGGCTACCTTCGAGAGAAGTCTGAGCAAGATCAAATATATCTCTTTCATATTGAATTTCACGCTGAATCACACTCCCACCGGCGATAATTAGCAGTTCAGATGAGATTCCATCTGCTTAAGATTATACAGCAGAAAAAACGTCGTCAGTCTGAATCTAGGGTACGAGGAAGGGTTTCGTCACCTGCCAGAACTTCTTGAGGGCTGCGCGTGCCTTCGGTTATGACAGCCAGTATTACAAACAAGTGCAATCTCAAAAAAGAGCTCATCACTATCTCTTACTCATATTGTGAGTTTCCCAATGGTTCGTTCCGGATTGTACAGAGCAATTTATCTAAAGCACATACGTTGGGTTTTGAAGAATAGAAACTCGAATCTTTCTTATATTGGCCTATAGCCTTCATTTAAAGAGATTCTTTGCGGGAATACTTTCTCTATTAGTTTGAATTTAATTAACAATATTGATAATATAATCTTCAAAATAGTAAATTTCGAAATAAATGAGATCATATTTTCTCAATAAAATAACTTTCAGAAACACAGTTCCGATTTTTACTTCTAATCCTAACTGACCGGCTCTTATTTGCTCAGAATGGCTCTCTTGGATGGTGAGTGTTTTTGTTGAATTTGGAGTCGAAAATATAAGATTGTTGTTGTGGCTTCTTAAGAGCCGATTTTATAAATGGGGGATTAAAAACACCTGGGTAGTTATATACTTCACCAAAATATATAAATTTATATGTATTAAAAATTTTATTTGGTTGACCACTAATATTATTTGTCATATTTGTTTAACCATAATTTTTGTATTCGCCGTCATTATTATCTTATTTGCCTTCTTACTTCTTCGCTTAGTTTTAGTCCTTGGACTTCAGGACATTATGATTTTCTCTTATTGCGTTTAGTGATTTGGAGAATAGTACTTGTTCAGTTTCTGTCTTGTTCTGTCTTGAGTTGAATACGCTAAAAGCGGCCCAAACTGCATTTCAGTAGAATAATCCAGTAAAAAACGAGAGGGAGGTGGTTGAACCAGGCAAAAACAGCGCCCAATGAGAATAGAAAAGAGGCAATTATGCAAGTTGTACCGAAGATCGTATCACTGAATTTAGGAGGCGAATCATCTTGAGGTCTAAGCTTGTGTTAATTGTGGCTCTCGTTGTGTTGTGCGTTTCCGCACTGGCAGTGACTTATCCGACTTTCGACTGGACTGCGAAAGCCGACGAAGTTCCTGCTGCAAGGCTTATGCGTGATTTCCCGGTCGATTATCCAGAAACACATCCGCTCGTAGAAGGCGAATTCGACTACGAACACTACTTCACGTACGAAGAAATGGTTTACTGGCTACAGAGATGGGCAGAAGAGAACCCAGACATAGTAGATGTCTACACTGTCGGCGAGTCTTTCCTGGGCATCCCCATTTACCAGATAACGATCACCAACAAGGCAACCGGTAAGGACACCGACAAGCCGGCCGCCTTCTTCGGTGGAAACAGACACTCCGGAGAGGTAACTTCTTCGGTGGTGAACATGCTTTTCGCGTGGACCCTTATCAGCAACTACGGTAAGGATGCCGAAATAACGGCCCTGGTGGACAAGTTCACCTATTACGTCCGTCCGACCGAGAACCCCGATGGTATGCAGCAATACCTGACAACGCCCTACACCAACAGGTCCACCGTCCGTCCGATGGACAACGACGGTGACGGTCTTTTCGACGAAGACCCCGGAGAGGACCTCAACGGAGACGGCTTCATCAGACAGATGAGGATCTACGTCGGTGAAGGCAAGGGCAACTACATAATCGATCCGAGAGACCCCAAGGGCAGGGTAATGACCAGCGTCGGTACCGGCAAGGGCGATTACCTCGTCCAGTCTGAAGGCTGGGACTGGGACGGCGACGGCAGAACTGCCGAAGACGGACCTGGCGGTCTTGACCTTCACAGAAACTACCCCGAGAACTGGAGACCACAGACAGAGGCCACAGGCAGAGGTTACACTCAGAGCGGCGCCGGAGAGTACCCGCTTTCCGAAACCGAGATGCGATCAATGTTCCTGTGGATGGTAACCCACCCGAACATCTCCGTTGTCAACAGCCAGGATACCTCCGTTCCGATGCACTTGAGACCACCGTCAACCAGCAAGGCCGACGAATCCATGTACTACACCGACAACGCTTACTACTTGATGTTTGACGAGGAAGGCAAGGCCCAGTCCGGTTACATATATGCCGGCGACGTATTCTGGACCTACAGCAACCGCTCCAGACTTGCCTCAGGCGGAACGCTCAGAGAAGGCAGTTCGCTGTTCGGTCACGGACCTGACTACGGATACGGTCAGTTCGGAGCGATCTGGTACGGCGACGAACTCTGGGGCAACAGGTACGACTACATCTTCGATTACAACAAAGACGGCGTTGTCGATACCTGGGACTGGCTCTGGATACAGGACAACATAAAGGGAATGGAGAGAGCCTACTTCCTCGATTGGACACCGGGCGAGCACCCCGAATACGGCACGGTGGAATGCGGCGGAACGAACCCGAAGTTCTGGTCTCAGAACCCGCCGGCTGGAATGTACCTGAAGCTGGCAGTTGAAGCACAGCACAGATTCAACTTCAACGTACTCGCGAAGGCTCTGCCGGAACTCATCTTCAAAGAAGTCAACATAAAGGCCAACGACGACGGCACGAGAACGATCACCGCGACAGCCGCCAATGTCGGAAGGCTTCCAGATGCTCTGAAGCAGGCATGGTTGGTCAAGATGGTCAGAAAGGGAACGGCCAGACTGACGGTCAGCGGCGATCTGAGACTCGCCTCCGGCCAGAGCGCTTCCCAGACGATCGACTTCTTCGCCGGTGAGCTCGAGGAATCTCCGCTCGACAGACCTTTCACAGACATCAACGCGCCGAAGTGGGACAGAGAGAAGACCGTTTCCTGGACCGTAACCGGTACTGGAACCGCGACGATCACCTTCTCTTCTACCAGAGGCGGAGTCATCTCTACGACCGTTGAGCTGAAGTAGGAATTAGCAAGTCTGATCTCTGAAACAGGCAACAAGTATTTATAGTGATTGTTGTTTCTTGATCCACATAAAAAGAAAGATTTGGTCTACCTCCTTGGGTGTCCTCCAGAGGTCTGGAGGACACCTTTTTTATGAAGTAAGTGGCAGACACAATGGTTTTTCTCAATGAATTATAACCGTTGATGGTATTGACTCTCCCGTTACGGCAAAGAGTATAATCTCCTCTGTCAGATTAAATTCGTTCTATCGGGGTGGTGATCTGAATCAAGAAGATCGGCGAGGTGGCTTCTGCTTTCGATGTATCCTGTCGTACTCTGAGATACTACGAAGAGATCGGCTTGCTCAAGAGTTTTCGAAATGAGGAGTCTCTGTACCGTTACTACGATGAGGACTCTTTGAAGAAGCTCGAGGAAATTCTCTTTCTGAAAAGTCTTGGTTTATCTATGAAGGAGATTCTAAAAGTCCTTACGATTTACGATATGGAAAAATTCAAAACTTCACTGGTCAACAGGCTGGAAACTTTGCTGGATGAAAGTAATACTATCAGTCGTGAGAGATCCAGAATAGAAAAACTTCTTGTACATCTCGACAGCGGTGTCGGCGTAAAGCTTTCGGATATAATGGCCGAACTTTATCATAGTGAAGAAGATAGGCAACAACAGGTAAGATCTTACGAGGAGGAAGAAAAAGTGAGAAGCCCGAGAGAATGCCTTGATGTAAGGATTGTTCAATTGAAGCCGTGCAGGGTCGCATATTACAGGTCCAGTGGGAAGAGTCCCGAGTACGATGTGCTGAGAGTAATGGAGGAGTGGGCTTCTAGAAGAGGTTTGCTAGACCTTTTCTCAACAAGAAACTTCGGGTTCAACAATCCTTCGCCTTCTCCTGAAAGCGAAGAGTACGGTTACGAAGTCTGGTTGACAGTTACTCAGGAAACGGAGCCTTCTGGCGGGGTGGGAATGAAGGATTTCTCCGGCGGACTCTATGCTGTAATCAGCACCCACCTTCACGACATAGCGGAGAACTGGAAGGCGATATCCCGGTGGGTCGAAAGTAACGATGAGTATTGTGCCGGAAGACATCAGTGTCTGGAAGAGATAATTTCCCCGGACTGGTTCGATGAATCTGCTGTCCAGTTTGATCTCTATTATCCGATTCTCAGGAGGCAATAGATCGTCTGAAATTGATACTAGAAAACCGGGCCAGGGCAGAGTGGGTTGTGCGTTGTGGATTGTCGGTAAAAACACGAGAAAGAGCGTTTAGAGCTCCCTTTGCTCATGAGAAGGCGAGAGCGAAAATAGGGACTGACGGGCTCCTGGCGTCTGTCCCGTTTTTCGCGACGTGAAGGGAGTGAGACTGTCATCCCGTAGTGTCGGGATCTAATCTCTTCCGTCTCGCACTCTCTGGAGCGTTCGTCGTGAGAGGTGTGAGGTGAGAAGGTTCTCAGATCTTGATCTTCATACCTCTTACCTCTCCGTCCCCTCGTCGCCCGCATCTATTAAATGGTATGATCTATCAAAAGATTTGTACAGGGCCGGCTCAATAGATGATGGCTAAAAGAGGTGGCGTATGGAAGAGCAGTTAATCGCTCCATGCGGTATGAATTGCAGTCTGTGCATCAGTTATCAGTCGATGAAAAACGACTTGAAAAGGCAGGGATTTCACAAAAAGTACTGTCCCGGCTGTATCCCGAGGGGGGAGAATTGCATCCACATGGGCGATCAGTGCGAGCTGCTTGCGAAGGGAAAGATCCGCTTCTGCTATGAATGTGAAATTTTTCCCTGTAAACGATTGAAGACGCTGGATAAGCGCTATCGCACGAAATATCATATGAGCATGATAGAGAACCTTGAGTTCATCCGCGACAACTCCGTAGAGCTGTTTTTGAAAGAGGAAGAGATAAAATGGCTCTGCAACGAGTGTGGCGGCGTTATATGCTGTCATAACGGACTTTGCTTGAATTGTGACCTTGAAACTCTGCGTAAGAACAAAAAATACCGCTGGAAAGAGGAGTAGGGCTGTGGAATCGCTGAACGATCTTGTACGGGAATACAATAACCAGTTAAGCAAAGGAAGGATTCAGAAAGCATATAGAGAAATAATGTCCTTCATGTCCAATCTGAGAACATACCTGGAGGAAAAGAATCCGGACTATACAACCGGTGCTCTATACTACGGTTATATGGACATGACATACTTCGCATTTACACCCTCCAATTTGAAGAGCAGGAAGTTGAAAATCGCCGTTGTGTATTTGCATGAGCCGAACAGTTTCGAAGTCTGGCTGGGTGGGAACAACAGAAAGATCCAGGCTGAATACATTGAATTGTTCAGCAATAAAGGCACAGGGGGGTACAAACTGTCGCGGGTCTCTCCGGGAGTGGATTCCATAATTGAATCCACCCTTTCTGAACAACCAGATTTCGATAATCCCGGAGAACTGATGAGACAGATCGAAAGTAAGGTAATCGAATGCGTAGAGAGGATCGTTTTCATACTCGGTGAACAATTAGAAAGATGAAACACTGCACAATTAGGAATGATCGGCACTTACATATATCTTTATATCGCTTCAATCTTTCCTGAACCAGCCTTTTTTATGGAAGAAGTACAGCATGGCTCCGGCGATGGCGACCATCGCTCCCAGTACGATCGGATAGGCCCATTTCAGCTCAAGTTCCGGCATGAAGCGGAAGTTCATTCCATAAACACCGGCCACGAAGGAAAGCGGTATGAAGATCGTGGAAATTATGGTGAGGACTTTCATGATTTCGTTCATTCTGTTGCTCATGGAAGAAAGATAAACGTTCATGAGCTCGGAGGCCAGTTCTCTGTAAAGATCGAGCATATCTATGGACTGTATGACATGATCGTACACATCTCGAAAATACAGTGCCGTCTTTCCGTCTATGTAACTATTTTCGTTTCTTGCCAGCTGGCCTATCGCATCTCTGGTCGGCCAGAGAATCCTTTTCAGTTCGGCGAGGCCGTGCTTGAGTTCGTAAAGTTTCCGGAGCTTTTCTTTGTTGATTTTGAGGATCATCTCATCTTCGAGTGCCTCCAGAGAGCTCCCTGTGTCCTGGAGTACGGGGAAGTAATTGTCTATGATGGTATCTATGAGAGCATAAACCGTGAAGTCATTGCCAAGTTTCCTTATGGTGGATCCACGGCGCATCCTCTGTCTTACGGGATCGAAAACATCCCCGTACCTTTCCTGGAAAGTCAAAACGAAAGTCTCACCAACGAAAAAGCTGACCTGTTCGGAGATCACTTCCTTCTCTTCGAGTCTTATCATGCGAAGACAGATGAAAAGGCCGTTTTCGTACTCCTCTATTTTCGGGATCTGTGGGACGTTGGTGATATCCTCCAGAGCCAGTGGATGGAGCTTGAAGATCTCTCCCAGCTTTCTCACCGTTTTTTCGTCGCCCAGACCCTGAACGTCTATCCAGTTTACCCGTCCCTTCTCGAAGATGTGCTCCTCTAGCAATGAGGGATCTTCGACGGTGACCTCTTCTATCTCCTTCTCATTGAAAGTTATCAGCTTCATTATCGGAAAAGGCGAGGACTCGTCTATGCTCAGGGTGCCCGGTACGGATCCCGACGGCGGTTTCCTCTTCGTGAATAGCCTGCTTTTAGCCATAACTTCTCGACCTCCAGAAAGATATTATCACGGTCGATGGTCGAAATATATCTGGCTTAAAGCTCTCAATCGACGATGGTGATGCCGGACTGAAAATTAATGCAAAAACCTGGACTTTGGGTCGAAAGATCACATGTATTGTTTGAATTATAGGTATGAATAGTTATATACTACCTGTGTTATGTCTTCTTGAAAGACAAGATGGGGGGTACAGTTATGAAAGCGAAACTGATTCTTTTACTCGTACTAATAGCTACGATGGCTCTCGGAACCACGCTTCAGAAATCTGACGAATACCTTCAAAAGCAGAATGAGATTAAACTCGCGATCGAATTCTCGCTGACTTTCGAAGAGGCCAAAGAGATCATAGTCAAGCACTATCCCGAGCTCAAGAGTGATGAAGACGTAAGAAGATTCATAGTGGATAGAGATATTCAGAGGCGTACCGTTGACGGTTTTGAGATGTATTTTGGAGAATTTGAACACAATCTCTTCACCCGCGACCCCGAACTGGTCAAAAGAGAACCCGAATGGTCGGCCACCAACGCCCTGCTGGTCAAATATCTTCTCAGCGAATACGGGCCGCGGCAGACACCTTTCGCCAATTTCAAACCTGACTTTAGCCCCTATTTCAATCCCAAAGACTACCTTGTTGAATACACAGTACACACCGAAAGAAATTTGTTACCGGAAAAGGGCTCTCTGAAGATCTGGTTTCCCCTACCTTTGCAGACGGCCACACAGGAGAACATCTATATCCTGGAAGTGACTCCAGAGGAAGCAGTCGTCGGGGTTCCCAGAATTGACGGTGATATTGCATATGTTCTTCTTGAATTCGAACTCTCTGATCTAGAAGAAGACCTGGACATCTCGGTGAAGTTCACCTTCAGACACTACCAGCAGCAGTTCGACATAGATCCGGAAAAAGTGGGAAACTACGATACTGAAAGCTCACTGTATAGGGATTACACGAAGTCGGAAGGCAGTATCTACTTCGATGAAAGGTTCGAGCAGCTTGCCAGAAGCATCGTTGGGGAAGAGACAAACCCGTATCTCCAGGCGAAGAAAATATACTATTATGTCGTAGAAAACATCCTGTATAGTTATATGGCTCACGTTACGATCGGGGCCGAAGGAATACCCGAAAGTGTTTACTCATTCGAACACGGCTACGGAGACTGTGGAACTCAGTCCATTATCTTCTCGGCACTCTGCAGATCCATCGGGATACCGGCGAGGGCACCGGGAGGCTTTCAGATATTCACCGGCCAGCTCGGGTCACATTTCTGGGCCGAGTTCTATCTGCCAAACTACGGCTGGGTCCCGGTCGATACCTCTGCGGGCCAGATTGCGACCTACACCGTGGGCATCACCGAAGAGGAGCGACAGGATTTCATCGATTACTTTTTCGGCAACCAGGACCCTTTAAGGTTTGTTGTCCAGAATTCTGTGGATTTCATGCCAGATGAGAGACCGACCGATAATCAGTTCCTGGAGATCACCATGCAAAATCCATATGTGGAGAGCGAGTTCGGAAACGAGGAGTTCGGAGTCGCCATGACGATCCTCGATTCCTTTGAGATGAAGACGATTTTGCTCAGATGAAGTTTAGATCTGAACTCTTTAAAGGTTGGAGAAGTCATAATTTCGCTTGACAAGGCTTCTTCTCCTACCACCCTGCCCGGAGAGTCTTCTCCGGGCTTTTCTTTGCCAGGCTGGCGAACTACAAATTAAGCATCGATGTCTAATTATAACGGTACCAGATAAGTCGTCGGAGGTGTTAACTGGTGAAGGTTCTGCTTTTCATATTCTTATGCGTAATCGTAGTTACAGTGATAGTCTTTGGAATAAACAACTCACCGAAAAAAGATGTACAGGAGATACTGGTGAGAGATTACCAGGGAATCAGGCTAGATGATCTCAGCGCTTTCAGAGAGAACTCCATAAAGGGTGTACAGTACGTCAACGAAGAGAATTACATTCTCAGGATCGGCGGACTTGTCGAAAGGCCTTACGAGATGAGTTACTCCACTCTTCAGGAACTGGAACACATGGAGAAAGTCGTGACTCTTTTCTGCGTCGAGGGATGGACCGCCAAAATGCTTTGGGAAGGGATACCGCTCGTGGAACTCATAGAGAAGGCCGGCCCAACAGCGGAGGTGGATAACGTGATCTTCAAATCCACAGACGGCTACACTACCAGCCTGAGTTTGGATTATGTTAAGGAAAGGAACATCATACTCGCCGATAAATTGAATGGTATAAAACTACCCCCGGCGCAGGGCTTTCCTTTCATAGTGGTGGCGGAAGATAAATGGGGCTACAAGTGGGCTCGCTGGGTAGAAGAAATAGAACTTTCGGACGATGAGACTTACCGAGGATACTGGGAGATCCTTGGATATAGCAGCGACGGTAGCCTGGACAAGCCGATGTTCGAAAGGTACGACAAACCGGAGAGTTCCGGCGGAAAGGAGCTGCGCTAACCGTTCCAGACGCTTTGGTCGTTCTAGTCGTTTTCTGACAGCTGTCCGATCAGCAAATCGATCACTTCATCGCGGTCGGCGGTGAAGTAAACTCCTTCTTGAGTGCGGTAGGTCTTTATGAGGTTGCAGGCGACCAGATTGCTGAAGGTCTCAGTAACTTCTGCGTTGGACATCTTCAACTTTCTGGAGATGTCGTAGCCGGTGTAGCGTTTCCCGAAGAGCATGCGCAAAAGCTTTATGCGTCTGGGTTCTCCCATAGCCCTGTACCTCGCGGCGGCCTGACGAAGTGGGTCGTCTTCGAGAACTGAATTCACGAATCTGTATCCTACGACGAAGAGGTCGTTTCTCGCTCTGGGATGGAAGACACCGCCCTGGGCGTTCTCCACGAAATAGGAGATGGCCAGCAGTATCTTCCTCCCGTCTTCCAACTCATCGTAACGCATGTTGTCTATGAGTTTTAGAAGGTACTCCTCGCCCCTGGACTGGAGGTTTTTAATCAGATCTCTTTCGCTCTCTTCCATGGCACCTTCGTCGTAGGAAATTGTGGGAAAGATGTGCTCGGCGTACCATTCCAGAAGATGCACGAAATCGTCTTTCATCGAAACTGGGTTGGAGAAGAAATCCAGCATGACAGCTTTCTGATGGGGTGTCAGCACGGCTTTCTTGGCCAGGAAAACTAGCGCCTTTTGTTGGTCGCCAAGCATCTGCGAGATTATGCTTTCATCGAAGCCTACGGCCCTCGGACCGAGACCGATCAGGAGGAAGTCCCTCAGCAGATCTTCCGGGGGTACTGCCCGCAGGGCTTTCAAGAACTCGTCAACCGTTTTGAGACCATTTTCGCTTATGATCGGACTCAATCTCATGGCAAGCGGCGTCTGCCAGTTGAAGTACAGATCCATCTTTTCCAGTATCGACTCAGGTAGCTTTTTGAGAGTGATCCTTACCCATTCGGCTATCTCGCCGACGGGCCTGTAGCCCGGCGTAAGCTCTTTGAAGTGTTCGACCAGCCTTTCGTTGTTTGTAAGCCTGTATATCCCCGGTAAAAAATCGTAGATCCTTCCCTTTCTTGTTTCGACTCTATCGATCGTTTTCACCTGAACACCCCCAGTCTTTGATAGTTAACCATATAAAAAACGGCAATTCAAGCGCTTCAAAAGCCCCTCCGCTCGAATCGCCGTCAAATTTCGGGATCAGACTATGCCCATTCGCTGATTATACCGATCCCCTCCGGGCCGAGATGCGTACCTATAACAGGTTCGATCAACGAGATCTCGACCTCGACAGTTGGAACCCTTTCAAGCAGTATTCTCTTCAGCTCTGTGGCATCTTCGCTTCTCTTTATGTACACGATATCGACCCTTTTGAGCTCGGCCGGGTCCTTACCTTTGAGAGTGTGATCCACCATACTCTGGAGGAGCTTTTTGTTTCCCCTGACGTTTTCAACGGGCTTCAGTTCGCCTTCGTCCATCTGGAGAACGGGTTTCATCTTCAGGAGGTTTCCCATAAGGGCTTTAGCCTTTCCGATCCTACCCCCCTTGTAGAGATAATTGAGGTCATCCACGGAGAAGATCGTGCGGATTTTTTTGTAAAAATCGGTTGCGTACTTGACCAGAGTATCTGTATCACTGCCTTCCTCGATCATTTTCGACAGGTTCCTGATAAGCATCCCCAGACCATTTTCCGTGAGCAGCGTGTCTATGACGTGAACGGGCATATCGAAATCCCTGGAAGCTATGCTCGCCGAAACGAAAGTGCCGCTCAGCTTACCTGAAATCAGAGGAACAACGAGAACATCAAAGTTTTGTAGTGCCCTGTCGAAGGCCTCCATAAAATCCTGGGGAGAGGGCTGCGAAGTGGTCGGAAGTTCCGCTACAGTCCCCAGCTCGTTGTAATAGGAATCGAGATCGAGATCGAGCGCTCTGGTGTATTTACCGGACCTGTTGACGTAGAGCGATACTATATATACCCCCAGCTTCTCAATCTCAGCGGACTTAAGGTTGCACGTATTGTCTGTGACTATGCCTATGCTCATAAACAATCCCTCCGTTCAGACTAGATTGCTCAAATTATAGACCATAGAAGTCGGAATATCGATAAAAGACGATCGGTTTTTTCCTGAAGGTATGGTTACCCTCTGCGCAACTGTAACGAGTTTCCCGGTAACACATTCGCTCTTTCTTGCTTTTTGAGAATTCCTGGAGATATTATTTCAAATACTGAATTCACTAATCACAGTATTTAATTCAATAAATCTAATATATGAGCCAAAATAATCAATTATCTTCTTTTCATTGATTAAATATCTGCGTAACACAAATTATTGTGCCAAGCTATAGTATAAATGTACTAAGATATAAAATTATTTGAGAATTGAGTATAAATAATCCAAAGTTTCAGGAGGGATCGATTATGAGGAAATTTTTCGGGTTCTGCTTTCTCGTGATTCTGGTAGTTGACAGAGTCTTCGTGGAAATGATCGAAGGAATAGGTGACAGGAGAGTCAGGAGAAGCGTAAAATAAAAGACCGTATAGACTGTATTCACGTATTCAAAAGGTTTTTTTACCCTTCGGCGCGAGTCGAAGGGTTTTTTGTCGAGAGTGGTGGTGTTATAATCATTTTGCGATCCATCGTACTTCCATTTTTCAACAAGGAGGCATTTGCATGAAGAAGATACTAGTCGTTGTTCTGGTTCTTCTCTCGGTCGTGGCTTTTTCCAAAACAACAATCACTTTCTGGCACGCGATGAGTGGCAGCAACCTCACCGCCGTTGATAATGTCGTCAAGGGATTCAACGAAAGCCAGAACGAGATCGAAGTGGTTGCGCAATTCACCGGGAGTTACGCCGAAACTCTCACCAAAGCGATAGCAGCTTACAGAACTGGAACACACCCCCACATCGTACAGGTTTACGAAGTCGGACTACAGACCATGCTAGATAGCGGAGCTATCCTTCCAGTTTACCAGCTGGCCGAGCCGGGTTTCGATTGGGGAGACGTCGTCACCCCAATCCTGAACTACTACTCGGTGAACGATCAACTCTACTCCATGCCATTCAACTCGTCGACTGCCATCCTCTACTACAATAAAGATATTTTCGCGGCGGCCGGGCTGGACCCCAACAAGCCACCGTCAACCTTCGACGAACTGTACGAAATGGGCAAAAAGATTGTACAATCGGGCGCATCTCAGGGAGGTATCTCGTTCGGCTGGCCGGCATGGGTCTTCGAGCAGATGCACGCAACTCATGCGCAGTTCTACGCCAACAACGAAAACGGTAGAGAGGCCAAGGCTTCGCAGGTTCTATTCAACGGAGAGTTCGGTCAGAAGGTTTTCATCGAGTGGATGAAGTGGGCACAGGACAAGGTCTTCGTCTATGGTGGTAGGGAGTACAGCGCCAACACTGCTTTCCTCACCGGGCAAGTCGCCATGTTGATCCAATCGACTTCTTCGGTGGGTTCCATTCAGAAGACCGCCTCTTTCAACGTCGGGACTTCCTTCCTGCCGAGAATGGAAGGTTACCCCAGAGGAAACTCGGTTATCGGAGGCGCCACGATATGGGTTCTCAAGGGAAAGTCCGAAGCTGAAAACAAGGCTGTCTGGGAATTCCTGAAGTACATAATAAGGCCCGAAGTCTCTCTGCAATGGCATAAGAGCACCGGTTACTTCCCCTCGAGCAACACGACCGTCAAGCTACTCATGGATGAGGGTTGGTTCGCTTCTCAGCCAAACCACCTGACCGCCTTCCTGCAGATACTCAGCGGATCAAACATACCCGAAGCACAGGGAGTCAGACTGGGTAACTTCGTCGCGATAAGAGATGTAGTCGATTCAGCCGTCGAAAAGGCCGTTCAGTACAAGGGAAAGGATTACGAAAAGGAAGCCAAGAGGATTCTCGACGATGCGGCAAAAGAGTGCAACAACATACTGAGAGAGTACATTCAACTATACGGTGATTGATTTGCTTTTCGACGGGGAGGGGTTTTTCCCCTCCCCTTAATCCATTTTCAGGCGGTGAAAGAAAAAAATGCAGAGAAGATTTCCCAATCGAGTGCTCCCGTACATCTTGCTCTCTCCCTCGATTGTTATAGTTATTATCTTTCTCATCGTACCGACCGTTCAGTCCATATATATGAGCTTCTTCAGGGTTTCTCCATTCGGCGATAGAAAGTTCTTCGTCGGTTTCGAGAACTTCACCAGACTCTTCCAATCGTCAGCCTATCTGCACAGCCTGATAATAACCCTTATCTTCGCCGTATTAGTGGTGCTCATCGGCCTGTCGCTGGGAACGGTCATAGCCGTGTTACTGAATCAGAAGCTGCGCGGTCTATTCGTTTACAGGACTTTTTTCATCTGGACCTACGCCATCTCACCGGCCATCGCCGGGACCATATGGGCGCTCATGTTCAACCCGTCGAGCGGTCCGATAGTTTATATAATAAGAAGTATCACGGGGATAGGGATCAACTGGATGACCGATAGAAACCTCGCTCTCGCGGTCGTTGTCATAGCCGCTTCGTGGAAGATGCTGGGTTACAACATTATCTTCTACCTGGCCGGCCTGCAGGCTATTCCCGAAGAACTCCTGGAATCTGCCTCTATAGACGGTGCCTCCGGCGTAACGAAGTTCTTCAAGATCATCCTGCCGCTCCTTTCGCCGACGACCTTTTTTCTTCTGATTATGAACATGCTGTACGCCTTCTTCGATGTCTTTGGACTGATAGATATTATGACCAAAGGTGGTCCGGGCGACGCGACCGAGTTGCTGGTCTATAAGCTTTACAGGGATGGTTTCATAAGCATGAACACCGGTTTCGCTTCCGCGCAGTCGGTCGTCCTCTTCGTCTTCGTCGCCATTCTGACCGTCCTCCAATTCAAATACACCGAAAGAAAAGTCTTCTACGGATAACGGGTGGGGATGGATAAACATGAAGAAGAAAAATCTTAAAAAAATGGTGATATACCTGGTGCTCACCGGCATGGCATTGGTGGTGATGTTCCCGATCTACTACGCCTTCAGTATGAGCACGCTCACGGCAGCCGAGTCCTACAGCTACCCACCCCGTTTCACAACTGGAAAGAACATAATAGAGAACTACGTGACGGCCTGGAAGACTGTGAACATGGGCAGACTTATGCTAAACAGCGGTTTCACGGCCTTCATCGTGGCGACCGGAAAGATAGGCTTCGCTATACTGGCGGCCTTCGCCTTCACTTACTTCGGCGACTTCAAGGGAAAGTTCTTCTTCTTCGGCATGATACTGATAACACACATGCTTCCGCTTCCTGTGAGGATTTTACCGACTTACGAACTGATGAAGAGCTTCGACTGGATAAATACCTACTACGCTCTCACAATACCCTTCTTTGCCAGCGCCACGGGGACGCTGCTCTTCCGCCAGCTCTTTATGACCGTCCCGACATCGCTCTCGGACGCCGCGAGAATAGATGGTGCCGGTCCTATGAGGTTTCTCTTCAATGTGCTCCTTCCTCTTTCAAAAACCAATATGGGCGCGCTTTTTCTGATAGAGTTCAACTTCATCTGGAACGAGTATCTGTGGCCCCTCATAATAACTACAACCAACGACATGAGAGTCGTTCAGATCGGCATCAAGATGCTGCTGGCCAGCGAAGCCCAGGCAGCGGAATGGAACATCATCATGGCAGGAACGATAACGGCCATGATAGTACCTCTCATAATGCTTTTGATATTCCAGAAGACTTTCATGAGCGGTTTCAGTTTAAAAGAAGAAAAATAACCGGGGAGAGGCTCCCCGGTTTGTCCGCTCATCTCCTCGGGTCTCTCTTCAGTCCGTCGAAATCAACCGGAGACTTGTTCTCATCGATTATGTATTATACTAGGATTGACCCGAAGCTCGCAGGTTCTTCGGGCATCCGGTAGATTGATATAGATCCTTCATTATTTGGTGCGAGGTGTGCGAGGTTTGAGGGAGTCGTGGGAATATTACAACGATATCGCAACTAGATACGATTACATGTACGAGGAGCCTTACTGGCAACTTTATCACAGGCTCGTAGAAAGACTGGTGGACGATCATATAGCTCGCCGCTCCAGGGTACTAGATCTCGGCACAGGCACTGGAAGATGGGCCTTGAGGCTGGCCGAAGACGGCCACGACGTCATTGCCGTAGATCCGGCCGGGGAGATGCTGAAAGTGGCAAAGATGAAAGCCGAACTGGCCGAGCTGAAGATCGAGTTTCATGAGGTCGGCGGAGAGGACCTTCCTTTTGAAAAGGCTTCCTTCAACTGTGTGCTGGCAATGGGAGATGTGCTTTCTTACGCTATGGAGCCGGAAAAGGTTTTAAAGAAAATCGGCGAAGTACTAAGGAAAGGGGGCAAACTCCTTGCCAGTGTCGATAATGCCTGGGCCTTCCTCCAGGACTTCCTCTCCCTTGCAGATTATTCGATGGCCCAGAAATTGCTGGACGAGAGAAAGATTCCGATCGGCGACAGATCGGTGAGCAACAAGAGCTTTCTTTCACGTGCTTACTTTCCTGGAGAGATAAGCGGCATCTTAAGATCCAACGGCTTCGAACTGGTCGATATGGCTTCTCTGATCGCCTTTTATCCCTACAACGAAGTTTCGCTGGCGTCGAACATCTCCAGAGCCTGCGAGTGGGAGTACCGTTATTGCAGGCAGAAAGAGACCTTCTCCAGGTCCGAGCACCTATTCTTCTGTGCAATCAAGAGGTAGAAACATGGCGAAGAGACGTAAACAATCACCGGCAATGATAATTGGATTGACACTGATACTGGCATCGATAGTTGGATTTGTCTTCTCGTTGATGGCAGTGAACCGTGTTGGGCAGGTCAGGAAAGAGATGACCGAACTGAAGAATTCTTACGAGAGAAAGATAGAGAAGATGGAGGCCGATTTCCAGACCAAGTTAGCCAGTATAGAGAGATTGCTTGGAGGGGGTGGCACGCTAGAGAAATACATAGTGGCCAAAAATTTCCTTTCCAATACCAGCGTAGATCTAGACGCTATACTGACTGAAATGCAGCATCAGAGCGACAGACCCTATTTCAGAGTCTTCGTGACTGGCACCAAGGAAGTCTGGATAGGGATGAAAAAGAGCTCGAGCGATTCGGCATACTACTTCCAGAAAAACTTCAAACCGGGTCTGTCTCAAGAGAAGTTCTACTACCTTAAAAATCCCGAGATAGAGACCAAATACACGATAATGCTGAACAAAGACGCCTACATAAGGACCGGAGTGCCTGAGTCGGTCTATCTAATATTCTTCGGCTTCGATTCGGGAAAACTCTCCAGAATGCCGGGAGTAGAAATCGCCAACCTGAAAGATGCCTTCAATCTATACATTCCTGGAGGGTAATTCTCTTCTGCCTTCACGCGCCGGGGTCTTGATATTGAAGGTAAGAGGAATGAGCGTGAAAATCTTTCACTCTTCGTAACTGTTATCTCTGGCCTCTCTCATCGCACAACTCGGAAATCTTGCTAATTATTATGAACAGTAACCCTTCGAGCCTTTGTGATATAATAAATATAGCCGATAAATAACATCGGATATCGTGAGAGAAAGGAGGAATAACTATGAAAAGGTTCGAAGGAAAAGTTGCGATAGTTACGGGTGGAGGTTCCGGAATAGGTGCCGATGCGGCTGAAGCCTTCGCGCATGAAGGTGCGACGGTGGTTGTCACCGATATCGATGAGGAGAAGGGTAGAGGACTCGTAGAAAAGATAAACGGCCATGGCGGCAGGGCGATCTTTTTGAAGCACGATGTTTCCAGCGCCGAAGAGACGGAAAAAGTCGTTAAAACAATCGTCGAGAAATTCGGAAGGCTCGACATAGCCTTCAACAACGCAGGCATAAGCGGCCCTTCCGTTTCGGTAGCCGAGTATCCCGTTGATACATGGGAAAGAATAATCTCCATAAACCTGAGCGGGGTCTTTTACTCTATGAAATACGAAGTCGAACAGATGCTTAAGCAGAGTGGAGGAGCCATAATAAACAACTCTTCGATTCTCGGAAAAGTCGGCTTCAGCAACGCTTCGGCATATACGGCCTCCAAACACGGCGTGGTTGGACTGACAAAAGCGGCGGCGCTCGAATACGCCAGCAGGAATATCAGAATAAACGCGATCAACCCGGCCTTCATCAAGACCCCCCTGCTGGAAGCGGCCGGTATGGGCCAAACCTCGCCGGCCTACGAGATGATGGTGGCCCTCCATCCGGTCGGTAGGTTCGGAGAACCCAGAGAAGTTACCAGTGTCGTGCTCTTTCTAGCCAGCGACGAGGCATCATTCATACACGGGGAGTCGCTGATGGTTGACGGCGGGTACACGGCCAGATAATCGACCGTTGAGGTAACATATGTTACTGACCTCTCTTTCACGCTGAAGTATCATCTGATTTAGAAGACGGAGGTGTGAAAATGAGCGAACTGTTCAACAGGGAAGATTTTCTCAAGAATCTTATAAAGAGAATACACGATGATCCGGAAAACCTCGAGAAAGTGAAAGAGGATTTCATGAGAGTCGTCAGGGAAATGACTCCTATAGAGATTGCAAAGATCGAGCAGGAACTCGTCAACGAGGGTATGCCCGCCGAGAGTATCCAGCTCATGTGCAACATTCACCTGGATGTTTTCAAAGAGGCGCTCAGTGAAGATGAGATCGACGTTGAGCCGTGGCACCCTCTCCACATACTGGTTGAGGAACATAGAGACATCCTCAACAGGTCGAAAGAACTGCGCGATCGAGCCGGCCGTATAAGAAACGGAGATCTAACGCAGAGCGACGTCCAGGCCATAGCCAATCTGCTCGACTACATGGACGAGGTAGAGAAATATTTCCTCAAGGAGGAGAACGTACTCTTTCCCTATCTGGAAAAGCACGGACTGGTACAGCCGCCCGCGATCATGTGGAAGGAACACGATGAGGTTCGTGGATTGCGCAAAAAGCTGAGAGAGATGATAGACGACGGCACAGTCGAACCGGCAAAGGTTTTCGATCTTTCGATAGGTATCGGGGAGATCTTTTCCAATCACATCTTCAAAGAGCACAAAATACTCTTCCCCTCGGCTTTGAAACTGCTCTCACTGGAAGAGTGGCGCGACATCAGGATACAGTTCGACGGGATAGGCTATTTCGCATATCGACCGATGCCTGTGGAATTCTCACTTTCGGAATCGAAAATGGAAGCCTCCAGTAGGGAAGGCCTTTTGAACCTGGGTAGCGGCTACCTGACTTTCGATCAGCTCAGAGCGATGATGAGCTCTTTACCCTTCGACATAACCTTTGTGGACGGCGACGACACTGTTCGTTTCTTCAGTGAAGGACCGGACAGGATCTTTGTGAGAACGCGTGCGGTCATAGGACGGAAAGTTCAGAACTGCCATCCGCAAAAAAGCGTGAACGTCGTCAACAAAATCCTCGCCGATTTCAAAGCCGGCCAACGTGATGTCGCAGACTTCTGGCTCAACCTCGGCCCAAAAATGGTCTACATAAAATACATAGCCCTCAGGGATTCACAGAAAAGGTACATAGGAACGCTCGAAGTGACACAGGATATCGCTCCTCTAAGGGAGCTGGAGGGTGAAAAAAGAATCTACGACGCTCTCTAGGAGTTGATCATAAATCGGGTCGAAAATCCGGGGCAGATATTGTAGAATATAATGTGGCTTTCAAGAATCTTCTATATTCTTCCGGAGGTATAAAATGGTTCGCAGAGAAATGGGAAAGACCGGAGAAAAGGTATCTGCCCTGGGGTTCGGATGTATGAGGTTGCCCACGCTCGACAGCGGCATAGATATACCCGAAGCGACGCGTATGTTGAGACACGCCATAGATAACGGGGTCGATTATGTCGATACGGCCTGGGGTTACCACAACGGCCAGAGCGAGCCGTTCGTAGGCGAAGCCCTCAAAGACGGGTACAGGGAAAAGGTGAATCTTGCCACGAAGCTTCCCAGCTGGCTCATAAAGAGTCACGAAGACATGGATCACTATCTCAACGAGCAGCTCAAGAGACTCCAGACAGATGTTATAGACTTCTACCTACTTCACGCCCTGAACGGCAGATTCTGGGACAACCTTGCGAAGAACAACGTCTTCGACTTCATGGACAGGGCAAAAAGGAGCGGTAGAATAAAGCACATCGGATTTTCCTTTCACGATACGCTGGAGACTTTCAAGAAGATCGTCGATGCGTACGACTGGGAGTTCTGCCAGATACAGTACAACTTTCTCGACACCGACTACCAGGCCGGAACCGATGGGCTCAACTACGCGGCCGAAAGGGAGATGGGTGTTATAGTAATGGAGCCTCTCAGGGGCGGTAAACTCGTCAGGCGTATCCCCGCAGATGTGCGGAAGATATGGGATTTGGCTCCACAGAAGAGATCGCCCGTCGAGTGGGCACTAAGATGGGTGTGGAACGATCCGGCTGTCGGGGTTGTGCTAAGCGGTATGTCGAGCATGGAACAAGTGGAGCAGAATCTGGAGATAGCAGGCGCGGCCCTTCCAAATTCATTGACCTCTCAGGAACTCTCCCTTATAGCCAGGGTCAGAGAAATATACATAAGCCGGATAAAGATCAATTGCACCGCCTGCGGGTACTGCATGCCCTGTCCCAACAACGTGGCTATACCCGATTCTTTTGAGGTTTACAACGATGCCGCGATGTTCGACGATGTGGAAGGTGCGAGAAGGTCTTACAGCAACTTCTTCAAACCCGAGAACAGAGCATCCATGTGTGTCGAATGCGGTAGATGCGAGGAGCTCTGTCCGCAGAAAATACCCATAATAGAGAAGCTAAAAGAAGTGGCCGCACTTCTCGAATAACGGTACAGAGTGTGACTTCCGGAGTCACACTTTTATTTTACCGGGCCATCGAATGTTAACTATGCTGCTATATAATTATGCGGGAATACTAGTGAAAGAAAAGAGCGCAGACGATCTGAACTCAAGGGGGGATATTGAGTGACTGGAATAGTTCTTGCCGCAGGTCTCGGCAAGAGAATGAGGTCGAACCTGCCGAAAGTCGCACATATGATTATCGATCGGCCGATGGTTAACTGGGTGGTCTCATCCCTGAAAGAGGCCGGAGTCGACAGGGTGGTGGTCGTAACCGGTTACAGAGCGGAGATAATTGAATCGCTTCTGGAAAGCGATATACTGACCGTCAGACAGAATGAACAACTGGGTACCGGACACGCTGTCATGATGGCCAAAGATTTTCTCGACGACGACGATGTCGTGATTGTGGCTGGAGACGAACCGTTGATAAAGCCTTCGACTCTTCGGGAGATGGTCCGCAGGAGGAGAGAGGCCGATCTGGACGTGCTTTTTCTCACGATGGTTCCGCCTGATCCTTCCGGATATGGCAGGGTTGTGAAGCGTGACGGAAAGATTGAGATCGTCGAAGAGAGAGATGCCAGCGAAGAGATCAGGAATATAAAGGAAGTGAACACCGGCATTTACGCCTTCCGGGGAGCTTTCATAAGTAACTCGATAGTAACCCTTAAGAACAGCAACGACCAGGGGGAGTACTATCTGACCGATACGGTCGGCATTGCCGGCAGAGCCGACACCTTGGTTGTAGCCGATGCCGAGGAGGTTCTCGGTATAAACAACAGGGCACAGCTTGCACAGGTAGCGAGAATCGCCAGAAAGAGGATAAACAACACTCTAATGGAAGCCGGTGTGACGATAGTCGATCCAGAAACTACATACATAGGACCGGGAGTGAAGATCGGTATCGACAGCGTAGTAGAACCCATGACCTTTATTTATGGTAAGACCACGATCGGTCAGGACTGTCTTATAGGACCGATGACAAGGATACAGGATTCAAAAATTGCAGACAATGTCGAAATAGTACGCTCGGAAGTACTGGGAGCAGATGTAAGGGAAGGAGCCAGGGTTGGGCCTTATTCCCGTCTGAGGCCGGGAGCGGTGATCATGGAACAGGCTCATGTCGGCAACTACGTGGAACTCAAGAAATCGATCCTCGGCAAACGATCGAAAGCCAACCATCTCACATATCTGGGCGACACTATCATAGGTGAAGATGCCAATATAGGCGCTGGAACGATCACATGCAACTACGACGGCAAGAACAAATTCAAAACCAGTATCGGCGACAGGGCCTTCATCGGGAGTAACTCCTCGCTGGTTGCGCCGGTCGAGATCGGTGAAGGGTCCGTCACGGCGGCGGGCTCGGTCATAACCGACGATGTCCCCCCGTACTCGCTGGCGCTCGGAAGGGCCAGACAGATCAACAAAGAGGGTAAGTATAAAAAGAACAGAGAGGAGAAGGACTGATGCCATATCAGACGAATGAAATGAAGATCTTTGCGGGTTCGGCCAATCTCGCTCTGTCGAAGAGCATTGCCGACTATCTTGGAGTTCACCTTGGAGACTGTCACACGAAGAGGTTTTCGGATGGTGAAATAAACCTCAAGATCGACGAAACCGTCAGAGGTCACGATATATTCGTAATTCAATCTACCTGCAGCCCGGCAAACGAAAACCTGATGGAGCTGCTGATCATGATAGACGCCTTCAGAAGGGCCTCTGCTCACTCGATCTCGGTCGTGATTCCCTACTACGGTTACGCCCGTCAGGATAGAAAGGCCAGAGGAAGAGACCCTATAACGGCCAAACTCGTCGCCAACCTCATCACCACCGCAGGTGCCAGCAGGATAATAACGATCGATCTTCATGCCGAACAGATCCAGGGTTTCTTCGACATCCCCGTGGACAATCTTTGGTCCTTCCCCGTCTTTTCGAAGTTCTTCAGCGGACGTTTTTTCAATAAAGACGAAACGGTAGTGGTTTCACCAGATATCGGCGGGGTGAAAAGGGCCAGCAAGTTCGCAGCCAAACTGGGTGTTCCCCTGGCGATTCTCGACAAGAGGAGACCCAAGGACAACGTGGCCGAGATGGTGCACATAATTGGTGAGGTGGAGGGTAAGACAGCCATAATCTTTGATGATATAATTGACACCGGTCGTTCACTTGTGGAAGCGTCCAAGATGCTAAAATCCAACGGCGCTCAGAGGATATTCGCCTGTGCGACTCACGGTGTCCTGTCGGGAGAGGCCAAGGAGATAATCGCTGGCTCCGAACTGGAGAAGGTCTTCATTACCGATACGATTCACCACGACGATCTGCCGGAAAACATACGGATGTTGTCTATAGCTCCTCTTCTGGCAGAGGCTTTGACGCGTGTCAGGAAAAATCTCTCGGTGAGTATTCTGTTCAGATAGAGGAGGGAAACAAATGCACGAGATAAATTTCGTTGCCGAAATTCGCAGCGGAGAAACCAGAGCAAAGAACCTGCTGAATCAGGGAAGGATTCCGGCGGTAGTTTACGGACCCGAAGTGGAGACTTTCTCTGTAAGCCTCGACAAAGTCGAGGTACTCAGACATATAAACAAGATCGCTGAAACAACTTTCGTCGTCCTTTCCATGGATGGCAAAGAGCACCATGTCTTTCTGAAATCCGTTCAAAGAAACAAGGTGACCGACGCGATTATACACCTGGATTTCTACTCTCCATCCAAAGGTCGCAGAATGGAGATTCACATTCCGATAAGGCTGAGCGGAAAGCCGATCGGCATTGAAAAAGGTGGAATCGTTGAACATATAATCAACGAGCTTCCCGTCTCTGTGCTTCCAAAGGATATCGTTGAATCGATAGATGTCGATATCTCTTCTTTCGATGTCGGCAAGATACTGAGAGTCAAAGATCTTCCGATTCCCGAAGGAATGAAGCCCCTGGCTGACGGCGAAGAGCCAGTTCTTGTTATAGAGCTTCCTAGGGCAGCCAGAGGAGCCGAAGTAGAAGAAGCGCCGGAAGAAAAAGAGGGTACCGAACCCGAAGTTATAAACAAGGGAAAGAAAGAGGAAGAAGAGGAATAAATAGTGTTCCTTTTTATAGGTCTGGGAAATCCCGGCCCACGTTATGTTTTCACCAGACATAACGTGGGTTTTCTCTTCGTGGACGAGATGATGAGGAATGGAGTCCGGAAGACCTCCAAAAAGAAGATTTACGAAGCCTATCTTCTGGAGGGAGAGCCCAAGATATATCTGGCGAAACCACTGACCTTCATGAATCTCAGCGGTATCGCGGTGAAGAGTCTGATCGCGGATCTTAACCTCACCCGGGAGGATACGGTCGTGATAGTCTATGACGATATCTGGATCCCTCTGGGAAGGATAAGGATCAGGGAGAATGGCTCAGACGGAGGACACAATGGCTTAAAATCGATAATCACCGAACTGGGAACGAAGGACTTTCCACGAATCCGCATAGGCGTGGGACCTCTCCCGGAGAACCGCGATATGATCGATTACGTGCTCGGGCAGTTTTCAGACGAGGATTACAGAACCGTGAGCAAAGCGATAGATCTCGCCGTTCAGTCTGCGCGGGAAATCGTGGCCGGCGACTTCAAAAAAGTCATGTCGAAATACAACGGAATGGAAGTATAATTCCCCCGGTAAGACCAGTTGCGAACGAAAACGACTGCTTATGATCTTCTTGTTTCTCACCGGCAAAGCAAAACTACCAGATCGTTGACGTTAGTTCCGGTGGGGCCGGTCTTGAGAAGTTCACCGGACATTTCCAGCGCGTGATAGGAGTCGTTGTCCAGGAGGTAGATGTGTGGATCTACTCCCCGCTCGATCATTTCTCTGGCACTACCACCATCCACTATCGCGCCTGCGGCGTCGGTTGGACCATCCGTCCCATCCGTCCCGACACTGGCCAGAGCAACGTTGTCCAGCCCGTTCGACGCGATCGCGAATGAAAGGGCCAGTTCTTGATTCCTGCCGCCAAGTCCCGTTCCCCTGACGGGGACCACTGTCTCCCCCCCGAGGATTATCGCGCACGGTCTCTTCAAAGGCCGGTCATACACCTCTTCTCGGGCTATCGCCGCCAGGAAGCTTCCCGCGTCTCTGGCCTCGCAATCGAGCGTTGTGGTCAATATCATGGGCTCGTAACCGAGCTCTTTGGCAAAGACGCCGGCAGCTTCGCAGGCCCTGCTGACACTCCCTATGATTCTGGTTTGAACGTTACTTAAAAGATGCGGCGTTTCGATTTTCAAGATCTCGCGGAGTTCCGGTCTGAGAACCAGACCGTACCTATCAATTGTGGATAGCGCATCCTCGCAGGTACTGCTGTCGGGGTATGCCGGACCGGAGGCGATCGAATCCAGTCTATCTCCAAGAACATCGGAGAGTACCAGTGAATGTATCGTAGTTTGAGCGAACATCTTCGCGAAACGTCCGCCTTTTACTACCGATAGACGCTTTCTAACCGCGTTGATCTCGACGATGTTCGCTCCCGACCTCAATAAGCGGTTGTTTATATCCACCAGATCATCCAGAGTAACTCCCTCCACGGGCTTTTCGAAGAGAGCCGAACCGCCCCCGGAGATCAGAAACAATATACTGTCGGGGTTGATGGCGTTTATCATTTCCAGAGCTTTCGTCGTTGCGGCGATTGTGTTTTCGTCAGGAAGAGGGTGCCCGGCTTCAAAACTATCGATTCCCGGTATGTCTCCTTCAACGTGTCCGTACTTGGTGATAATCACACCGGCCGTAATAGACTGCCCGAGCTTCTCCCTCGCCGCTTTAGCCATCCTCCAGGCGGCCTTCCCGATAGCCAGCAGGAAAGTTTTTCCGGGTAAGTGCAGACTCTCCAGGGAATTGAAAACCGCCTTCTCCGGCAGTACGGTCTCTATGGATCTCTCAATTATGTAACGCGCATCTTCTTTTATAGTATTCATTATCATCACCTCGAACTCAAGACTTGTTCACTATGTTACCACGGCGATTTAAATAACTCATGAAGACCTGCCAACCGGGGAACGTCATCTCCCGGCTATAAGTCGGGTACAGGTATATTAAACAAAAGAAGCGGTGATTTCTCACCGCTTCTTCCGTAAAAGTTTGCCTTATAGAAGGATCGTTAGATTCAAATACACACCGGGCAGGAAATTGTACAGAAGGCTCAAGCCCGCGCTCAGTATCAAACTCTCCGCAGGTCTCAGCAGAAACTCCCAGCCTCTGCCGAAGACGGGGATGAAGAACAGGAACTTTCCATCGAACGTAAAAGCGTTAACTTCGTTTGGTGTGAGCGGTTTCTCGTAATACGTGCTCGCCTGGAAAAGGAAGAAGTCCATTCCCTCGAAACCGGTGATGTTGCCCATCATATCGTACACCACATCTCCGTAGAGACCCTGACCGAGAATGAAGTTCTTTGGAGCTGCAACAAAGATCGAAGCAACCATAAGCACGGCAACCAGAATAAGCAGCTTTTTCATGTGAATACCCCCTTTTAAGGATTTATAGAGCATCTCAAACATAATTAGATTTTACACTCATTCCATGCCTTAAGTCAATCTCTTGTTCATCTCTAAGATCGAATTGACAGGCCCATAGCCTTCAAAATGCTACGGTTCTACCGGTGGACCGTCTCCCCTGGAGTAGAGAAGGAGATCGAGACTGTCACTTTTCACCGAATACTTCCAGCCGGTGAAAAGTGTTTCCTCTCCCGAAAGAGTTCTGTACTGGATGGTGGCTTCGTAGGTGTACTCACCCCATTCAACGGTGGAGTAATTGACTTTGACAATCTCAATCCTCTCCAGACTTTCGCCCTCATCCAGCAATCTCTCTTTTATGAAGAGCTCCGCGGTCCGCTCTATCGTACCGATCGTGCTTTCCGGATCAAAGCTCTCCACCCGTCCCCTGGTAGAGAGAAGAATAAGTATAATCGCCAGGGCTATGCCCAGGATTATGGAGTATTTGGTGATTGTCGATCTTACTTCGCTATCATGTTCTTGTTTGCTAGAAAGATCTTCGCTCAACAAAAAAGACCCCTTTCGGGGTCTATTATATCGGTTGCGCTCAGATTTTTCAGAATACGACGGCTACACTCAACTTTATCGCCGAGATTATGCTTGCGGGAATGGTTGTAGGAGCGAGAATCGCAGACAGAACCTGAAGCGGTGAAGCGGCTATCCCTGCTCCAAGTAGAAGAGTCTGGTTGTTCTGGAGAACCAGGGCATAATCGAATCCCGCACCGATGTAGGGGAAGATCACGAGGTTGGTTCCAAATTCATAGTAGAAATTGACCTTCTGCAATTCGAGAGGACTGAAATAGGTTTTCCAGGTCCAGCCAAGCCCAAGGTTCGGCCCAGTCCAGCCGGTTATGTTTCCAAAGACGTCCAGTTTGGCCTCTCCGTACACGGGGGAATGCAGCCCGGCCACCAGGGGCTTTCCATGAGCCTTATCGGGCCATACGATCAAAGGCTCTGAGAAAAGCGCCACGGCCAGTCCAAGAACCACAAACAGCAAAAGCAGTTTCTTCATCTCTATCCCTCCTCAGTGTTTTGTGCGAACTCAACCGGAGTTCCTTAAAGAGATTATACAACAACGCTTCCGTTAAGACCATCTATTGAACATCATCAATTCAATCGTACTGAACAATCTACCGGCCGACCCGTATTCTCAAAAATGGAAGTTGTATCTGCCGCTGTTTTCTTTGTTTGTCATTGATGATAGAATCTGTTGTAGGGCAATCATGCCGGTTTTGTCTTGCCAATCCACTTTGCGATGACCGGAGGAGATAAACTTTGGGAAGAATAATCGTCTTTGCTGGGAATGTCGGTGCCGGAAAATCCACGATTGCCGGAGCGGTGGCCGAGAGATTGCGATACGGAGTCCATTTCGAATCCGTTTCCGACAACCCCTTTCTGGAGGATTTTTACTACGATCAGAAGAGATGGTCGTACCATCTGCAAACTTACTTTCTCTATCACAGATACTGTTCACTGAAACACGCGGAGGCCAACGAAAACATGGTTTTCGATCGCTCCATCTATGAAGATGCCGAGATCTTCGCCCGCAACCTCTTTGAAACCGGAAAGATGTCCCGGAGAGAATATGATGCCTATACAACCATGTTCTATGCGATGATCGACTATCTGAAGAATCCCGACCTTCTGGTTTACATAGACGCCGATATCGACACGATTCTCACGCGCATCAGGAGAAGAGGGCGCGAAATGGAGCTGGCCGTACCGATCGCGTACTGGGAACAGCTGGATAGGCTTTACTCCGACTGGATAGGGAGTTACAACCGCTCTCCGGTGTACAGGATCGATGCCAGAATAGTCGATATTGTGACTAACCCCGGCCATCTGGACGGGGTGATGAGGGATATCGAAGCGATAATTAATGGATGAGTCAAGTTGACTTAATTAATTGCGATCAATCCAACTCAGGAATTTATGGGAGGTAGTTCGAAATGAAGAGGCTCTTTCTGATCTTAATGTTCTTGATAGTGACGGTTTTCGCCTTTTCCGGCCCGGGATTCTTCATCAGTTTCTTTCCGGTGCTTTCGCTCAACAATCTACCGGCGCACGATAGAGACTACCGGCCGACTATGTACGATATGTACGACTACTTCACATACCCGGCTTTTGCGACTTTCGGAATCGAATTATCCGGCCCCTCTTACAGGGCGCTCTTGAGGTTCGATTTCAGGCAGGATCTTTCGGCCTACCTGCGGGGTAAAGGCTGGTCCAACCTGCCACTAGATCCAAACAAGAACTCTCTCTATATCGACACCGATCTGCCCAGGGTCGGACTGGCCGAATACGAGAACTCCCTGATCAGACTTTCGGCAGGCAAGAGGAAGCTCCACTTCGGGCCGGCCACGTACAACTTCGTGTTGTCGGAAACCGTTCCTTACTTCGAACATCTGTGGTTCGATTTGAACACAGAGGTCTCCTACGGCAGATATTTCTACAACTTTTTCCTCATCTCTTCCGATAGATCGGTCTATAACAGTCCTAAGACTTTGATCGGTCACTCGTTCGGCTTCAGCAACGAACTCCTGAGGTTAGGTCTGGTCGAAACCAACCTGATCAGCAAAACCTTTCCCGACTTGAGAGACCTCAGCCCCTTCACCATCTTCCACAACAATTACGCCAGGAACTCAAATGTGAACGCCGGTATTTTCCTGGAGCTGGATCTCGACCGTTTCGATCTGTACGGGTTACTGTACGCCGACGACATACTTATACCGGGAGACAGAACGAAAAACCCCACTTCTCTGGGTTGGTATGCCGGCGGTACATACACTTTTATCGATGGCGGGAATTACTCCGGTCCGCTTCTATGGGACAGTCAGTTCACACTCCGCGAAAAGACTGTTTTCGAGAACTCCGGAGGACTGAAATTGAAGTACGAGCATTACCACAGCACTCCCTACCTCTACAACAGAGACTTCGAAGAGGGAAAATACACCAATCCGATCCGCTTCAACGCCGGTGATATAGAGGGTGGACAGTACGTGGTCGTGAACGGCTTCTACGGATTCCCTTACGGCCCGGACGTGACTCTGGACCTTCTCGCGCTCTCGTACGAAACGGAAAAGGTGCTGACCGAAATCCGCCTGGAGTATCTTAGATCGGGCGTTTACAAGATCGACAATTATTACGGCGAACCTTTCGAATACGACTGGTACAGACTGGCCGAACCGATCACCAGAAAGGCCTTGCTGAGTTTTAATCTACACTACAGCCCCGATGGCAGACAGGAGTTTTTATTCTCATCCTTGCTATCGTTCGGCGAGAAGCTGGGATTCAATTTTAAGGCTGGATACGGAAGGTTCTTCAGTTTTTGATCCACTTCCTGTGCATAAGTGCAGAGATTTGCAGTGTTGAACAAGACTGCACGCAAACACTTGCACAACCCAGGCCTTTCTGAAGTTTAATTTTCTATAATTCGCTTTAAAAGCCAGACCTGATTTGGCGAATGGTCTGGCATGTTTTTGCTTTTAACACATTGAAACATAAATCGAAAAAACAAAAAAAATTAGGGGGTGTTCCACAATGACCGACAAGTTTTCCAAGATGGCCAAAAAGATGAAGTCTAACATCATAAGAGAGTTGCTCAAAGTCACCGGCAAACCCGGAATGATTTCCTTTGGAGGGGGAGTTCCCGATCCGGAGACCTTTCCAAGGCACGAAATGGCCGAAATATCCAGAGAAATACTGGAAAATGAATACAGATATACACTGCAATACGCATCTACCGAGGGAGACCCGATACTCAAAGAGGAGTACATCTCCCTGCTCAAGAGAGAGAACGGGATCGAAGGTCTGGAACTGGACAACCTTCTCATCACCGTAGGTTCTCAGAGTGCGCTGGATCTGGTGAGTAAGATTTTTTTGGACGAGGACAGCATCTATTTCGTTTCCAAGCCAGTCTATCTGGGAGCTGCCAGCACCTTCTCTTTGAGATCCAGACAGTACGTTTACATGAATCTCACCGAAGACGGCGTGGATCTCGATGAACTCGAACAGAGCCTCGAAGAGATAAAGGTCAGGGGAGATATCGGAAAGGTCAAGTTCATATACGTCATATCCAATTTCCACAACCCCGGCGGCGTTACGATGTCTCTGGCCAAGAGAAAGCGACTGGTTGAAATAGCCGAAAAGTACGATGTCCTGATAGTCGAAGACGATCCTTACGGGGATCTCAGGTACGATGGCGAAGCCATAGATTCCGTATTCAAAATCGGTGGAAAAGACAGGGTTCTGCTTCTCAAAACCTTCAGTAAAATACTCTCTCCCGGTCTGAGACTCGGAGTGGTGATCGGAAGTCACGATGTCATTAGAAAGATGGTCATGGCCAAACAGGCGGCCGATCTCTGCACGCCCAGTCTCACGCAAAGGCTCGCGGCCAGATACCTTCAGAGACACGATATTATGGCACAGATCAAACCGACCATAGCCCTTTACAAAGAGAAGAAAGATCTGATGCTGGCAGAACTCGAGAAGAACTTCGGCGATATGGAAGGGTTCCACTGGACCAGACCCGATGGCGGTCTCTTCATATGGTTCACCCTTCCGGAAGGCTTCAACACCGATGAAATGCTGGAAATGGGCAAATCCGAGAACGTTCTCTTCGTACCGGGAATCGCTTTTTCACTGGATGACACTTGCAAGAACTCGATGCGACTCTCCTTCTGTCTCCCTCCAAAAAACGACATAATAGAAGGAGTTAGAAGATTGAAGAAGGTTATAATGGAATACGGCGAGGAACGGAATCTTCTTTGAGGGAGTGAGACTATGAAAGTTCTGGTTATAAACCCGGGATCAACTTCCACGAAGATAGGTGTTTTCGAAGACTCTACGCTTGTGCTCGCCGAGTCTTTGAAGCATGTGAAGCGTGAAGATTCTCCGCACGACAAGGGAGTGGCGTCGAGAGCCGATGAGATACGGAGTTTTCTCGCTGTCAAAGAGATCTCTCTTGAGCAGTTCGATGCGATAGCCTGCAGGGGAGGGATACTACCTCCCATGGAGAGTGGTACCTACAGGGTGAACGAAGAGATGTGCCAATACCTGGTTCACAGCTCTAAAATGGATCACCCTGCAAATCTGGCCGCCCCGATAGGGATGGAGCTGTCACGTGGCAGTATCCCTGTCTTCATAACAGACCCGGTCTCCGTTGATGAGTTTTCGCCCGAGGCACGTTACTCAGGCCTTCCCCAGATACCCAGGGTTTCGCTCCTGCATGCGCTTAACATGAAGGCAGCGGCGAGACAGGTGGCGGCCGAGTTCGGTAGAGATCTCGAGAACCTCAACCTGGTAGTGGTGCATCTTGGAGGCGGAATATCCGTTGGGCTTCAATTGAGAGGAAAGATGGTCGATGTAAACAACGCGAACGACGAAGGCCCTTTCAGTCCAACGAGGTCGGGAGAGCTGCCGGTAGGAAGCGTCGTGGAAGCCTGCTTCAGCAGCGGGTTATCCGAGAAGGAGCTGTTGTCCAGGTACACCAAAGCCGGTGGAATGGTCGCCTATCTGGGTACCGACGATCTGAGAATAGCTATGGAAATGGCCAGAAGCGATGAAAAGGCGCGCGAAGTGATCGAAGCCATGGCCTACGGGATCGCCAAGGAGATAGGTGGAATGTGCACAGTGGCCGGGGGACAGATAGACGCGATAGTTCTCACAGGGGGCATGGCCTACAACGGCAGCTTTGTAGAAATGATCAAAGGATACGTGAGCAGATTCGCTCTCGTCGTCATAGAACCCGGTGAGAATGAGCTCATGTCGCTGGCTATGGGAGCAGAGCGTGTACTCACCGGTGTCGAAAAAGCGAGAGAGTTCCATCCGGAGGTGGTACTTTGATAACCAATCTTTCAACGCTCGTGGAACTGGCAAAGAAAAATCCGAAGGTAGTTTCGGTGGCTGCCGCCGAAGATGAAGTGGTTATCTCATCGGCGAGGGAAGCTTATCTAGAAGGGATCGCCACCTTCCGCTTCTACGGTTCGGCCGATAAGATAGAAAAGATGTGTTCGGCTCTGAATTTCAAAGAAGGTTACACGATCATAGATTGCAAAAATAAGGCAGAATCAATAAAGAGTGCGATACTTTCAGTTTCCTCCGGCGAGAGTCAGCTTCTCATGAAAGGGTATATAAAAACGGGGGAGCTTCTGAGCGCCTTTCTCAAAGACGAGTTCAACCTCAAGACAGGCAGAACCATGAACCTGGTGACTGTCTTCGAGCTGGAAAGATATCATAAACTCCTCCTGGTCACCGACGCCGGGATGGTGATATCTCCAGATCTGCAACAGAAAGCCGACTCCATCGTGAATGCTGCTTCGGTCGCCAGAGCGCTGGGTATTGAAGTGCCGAAGGTTGCCGTTCTGGCAGCGGTTGAAGTCGTAAATCCGAAGATGCAGGCCACTCTTGATGCGGCAGTACTCTCTCAAATGGCCGCCCGCGGTCAGCTGGGCATGGTGGAGGTTGACGGTCCTTTCGCGCTGGACAACGCGATCTCCGCCGAAGCTGCGAAGCACAAGGGTATAGTCAGCCCGGTAGCGGGGGACGCCGACATAGTTATAATGCCCGATATCGAAGCCGGAAACATCTTCTACAAAGCTATGGCCTTTTTATCGGGTGCAGAGCTGGCAAGTACGATTGTGGGCGGGAAGGTGCCGATAATTCTGACATCCAGAGCCGACTCCGAGAGGACGAAACTCCAGTCCATCGCTCTCAACGTCGTGCTGGCGGGAGGGGTATGAATGCCAATCGTCCTGGTAATCAATCCCGGCTCCACATCTACCAAGCTCGCGCTTTTCAATGATCGCGAACTCATTAGGGAACACACCATAAGACACCAGCCCGAAGAGCTCGCTCAGTTCAACACTCTCTACGAGCAGAGGCTCTTCCGCAAGAGATTGATAGTCGAATTTCTCCAGAGCAGCGGCTATCCGCTCGATGGAATAGATATGATAGTCGGAAGGGGCGGAATGCTAAAGCCGCTCCAGGGCGGTACGTACCATGTGAACGACAGTATGATAGAGGACCTGAAAACGGCCCGTTACGGAGAACATGCCTCGAACCTCGGAGCGATACTGGCCAGAGAGCTTTTGAGCGAGAGCGGCAGGGACATACCGATCTTCATCGCCGACCCCGTTGTGGTCGATGAGATGGAACCGCTCGCCAAATACTCCGGCCATCCCGATTTCAAGAGAAGATCGATATTCCACGCGCTCAACCAGAAGGCCGTCGCGAGACAGGTGGCCGCCAGGTACGGCAAAAGGTACGAAGAGATGAACCTCGTGGTCATTCATATGGGCGGAGGCATTTCGATAGGCGCCCACAGGAAGGGAAAGGTCATCGATGTCAACAACGCTCTCGACGGCGACGGTCCTTTCAGCCCCGAAAGATCGGGGACTTTGCCGCTGACCGGTCTCATAAAGCTCTGCTTCTCAGGCACTTACACAAAAGACGAGATGAAGAAGCTTATAAAGGGCAGGGGCGGATTGATGGCCCACACCGGTACGACAGATTGCCAGAAAGTCCAGACGTACATTCGCCAGGGCGATCAGAACAGCAAGATGGCCTACAGAGCGATGGCCTACCAGATCATCAAATGGGCCGGGAAGATGGCCGCCGTTCTCAGAGGCGAGGTGGATTCAATAATAATCACCGGTGGCATAGCCTACGATAAGAATTTCATGATCCCATGGCTCACCGAAAAGCTGTCTTTCATAGCTCCGATAGATATCGTACCGGGTGGGAACGAAGAACTGGCTCTCGCCATGGCCGGCCTCAGGGTTATCGAAGGTTCAGAGGAGGCCAGAGAGTACGATGGAATTTCCCGGTAAGATACTGATATTCATGGGTATGTTCGGGAGTGGAAAGACGGAAATCGCTCTCAATTTTGCACAATCGCTTTCGAAGGCCGGCCAGAGGGTAGCGCTCGCCGATATAGATACCATAAGCCCTTACTACAGATCTAGAGATCTCAGGGAAGCCTTTGGAAAAGATGGCATAAAGATAATTGCACCGGCCGGAAAGTTGGCCCATGCCGATCTTCCGATCATATCTCCCGAAATTTTCGGTTATGTGGAAAACCCCGAATACAGAATTGTTATAGACGTCGGCGGAAACGACGACGGCGCGGTGGTTCTATCGTCTCTGAGCCGTAGGTTGCCGGCGGAGAGGTGCACCACTTTCTACGTTTTGAATCCCTACAGACCTTTCAACGATACGATCGCCAACGCCGTATCACACGTCGAAAGGCTAAGGGAGAAATCGAGGATGAGGATAGACTTTCTCGTGAACAACTCCAACATAGGCCCGGAAACGACCGGAAAAGAGATACTGCACGGAGAGGACTTCATCGAGGAGATCTCGAAAATAACGACCATCCCCGTAGCCTTCACCGTCGTCATGAACGGTGTAAAGGCCCTTAAAGGAAGATACCACGAGTTTCGTATAGTTAAATACATGAAAAATCCTTGGGAGGTAGAGAATGAGTAAGAATTTCGTGAAAATAGACGAAGAGCGTTGCAAAGGCTGCGGCCTTTGCATAAACTTCTGTCCGAAGAAAGTACTCAGTTTCTCCGAAAAGTTCAACAGCAAGGGCTATCATCCCGCCAGACAGCACGATCCCGATAATTGTATCGGGTGCGGTTTCTGCTACATGATGTGCCCCGACACCGCTATAACCGTCTTCAAAGAGACGGCGAAGGTCTGAAGGAGTGATAACATGGCCGAAAAAGTGATGGTCAAGGGAAACGAAGCGATGGCCGAGGCCGCCGTAAGGGCCGGTTGCCGCATTTATTTTGGATATCCCATAACCCCCCAGTCCGAGTTCATCGAATATATGGCCCGTAGAATGCCACAGATTGAGGGTGTATTCCTGCAATCCGAGAGCGAGGTCGCGGCCGTCAACATGGTTTACGGGGCTGCCTGCACCGGGAACCGGGTGATGACATCCACTTCCAGTCCCGGTTTTAGTTTGATGCAGGAGGGGGTTTCCTACATAGCCGGAGCCATGCTTCCGGCAGTGTTCGTGAACGTCGTGAGGGGAGGTCCGGGGCTGGGAGATATACAACCGGCCCAGAGCGACTACTTCCAGGCAACCAAGGGAGGTGCCCATGGCGATTACCACCTTATAGTCCTCGCGCCCGGCAGTATTCAGGAGTCCGTAGATCTCATGGAAGACGCCTTCAGAATGGCCGACGAATACCGCATGCCCGTGCTTATTCTGGCCGACGGTATGCTCGGACAGATGATGGAACCGGTCGAGTTCCCGGAGTTCGTCAAACTGGAAGGGATAAACGACCATTCTGCCTGGGCACTTCGGGGAGCGACAGGGCGCGAAGCCAACAAGGTTACTTCTTTCGACATCGATCCCGTGAACCTGGAAAAGATGAATATATTTATTCAAGAAATTTATAAAAGAATTAAGGCAAAAGAGGTACGGTACGAGACGATCGGCCTCGAGGATGCCGAGTATATGCTCGTAGGTTACGGAACTATGGGAAGAATCCTCGGCAGCGTAGTGAAGCTGGCCCGAAGTAAAGGCATCAAAGTCGGTCTCTTCAGACCGATCACGCTCTGGCCCTTCCCTTACGCCGAGCTGAAAAAAGCTGCCGAAGGTGTTAAAACGATCCTCACCGTCGAGATGTCAATGGGACAGATGGTGGAAGACGTCAGGCTCGCCGTCGAAGGTTCCGTCCCCGTTCAGTTCTACGGAAGGACCGGTGGAATGGTTCCGACGCCCGACGAAGTTCTCGCAGAGCTACTTAAGCATGTATGAGGTGATGATATGACTGAAGCGACTTACAAGAGACCGGAATCACTTGCCAAAAGAGAGTTCTCCTACTGTCCGGGATGCCATCACGGTATAATACACCGCCTTGTAGCCGAGACAATAGACGAATTGAGCATAAGAGAAAAGACGTTGATGGTCGCACCGGTGGGCTGCTCTGTCTTTGCATACGAATTTTTCGACGTTGACGGTACGGTTGCGCCACACGGAAGGGCGCCGGCGGTAGCCACCGGAATGAAACGCTCGTTGCCCGATAGAGTGGTCTTCACCTACCAGGGCGACGGTGACCTTGCCGCCATTGGAACGGCCGAAATAGTTCACGCCGCCAACAGGGGAGAGAAGATAACGACTATCTTCGTCAACAACGCGATCTACGGAATGACAGGCGGCCAGATGGCTCCCACCACTCTGCTGGGGATGAAGACCACCACTTCCCCGTACGGTAGAAAATCCGAAACCGAAGGCTTCCCGCTTCACGTGTCGGAGCTGCTAAAGGAAACGGCCGGAATAGTTTATCTCGAAAGAGTTGCGGTAAGCTCTCCACAGGAAGTGAGAAAGGCAAAAGCGGCGATAAAGAAGGCCTTCACAGTTCAGCTCAAGGGCCTGGGCTTCGCGATGGTCGAGGTGCTTTCCACCTGTCCGACGAACTGGGGTTTGAGTCCGGTCGAATCGATAAAATGGTTGAACGAAAATATGAAAAAGGAATACCCTCTCGGCGTTTTTGTCGATAAGGTCGGTGATCTGAAATGAAAGAACATCTTCTGGTGGCTGCCGGATTCGGAGGACAGGGAGTGATGCTCCTGGGTCAGGTTATAGCGACGGCCGGCATGTTCGATGGAAAGTACACCACATGGCTTCCCTCCTACGGTCCCGAGATGAGGGGAGGAACGGCCAACTGCACGGTAGTGATAAACGACGAACCGATAGGTTCCCCGATAACCGAGAGTCCCAACGAGCTGATCGTGATGAATATCCCCTCGCTGACAAAGTTCGAGAAGCAGATACAGCCAGGTGGAGTCATGGTAATCAACACGTCGGTTGTAGACAGAGAATCAACTAGAAAGGACATAGAAATCTTCAAGATCGATGCCGGTGCCGTGGCCGAAAGACTTGGAAACATGAAAGTGGCCAACATGGTGATCCTTGGAGCCTATATCGCAAAGACCGGCGCCGTTACGCTCGAGGGTGTGAGAAAAGCCTTCGAGAAGAAGCTCACAGGCGAGAAAGCAGACCTCATAGATCTCAACATCCAGGCGGTCAAGGCCGGAATGGAAGCCGTCGGACAGTAAGGGCGACGGCTCCGGTACCTCCTTGCTATTTCCCGGCAGCGGGCGCTCACCCGTCCGCCGCCGGTTTCTTTAAAAATGTTTGTGGAGTTTCGGGGTGATGAGGATGGAAGAGAAAGAGACGTCCATTTACAGAAGGATCTATGAAACAGTCAAGATGATACCTTCAGGGAAAGTTGCCACTTACGGGCAGATAGCCAGGATCGTCGGGAGTTGCACGGCCATAATGGTGGGATACGCCATGGCCGGAGTTAGCGACCCGGAAGTTCCCTGGCAGCGTGTGATAAACTCCAAAGGCAAGATCAGCATACGCGATCATGCCGGTTACTCTCTCCAGAAAGCCATTCTGGAGCGCGAAGGCATCGAATTCGACGAGAGCGATACTGTCGATCTTTCCGTGTACGGCTGGCGGGGGCCCGAACTCTATCTTTTTTGAAGCACATTTATCTCGAGGGTATGGCTCTTCTCGACCGGCTGTCCTTCGAAAAGCCCGTGAAACCTGAAGGTCACTTCATAAACCCCGGCCCGAGGAGGAGTCCAGCTGTAGATGCAGTGATCTCCCTTTGCAATCAGGGTTCCGGGCGAATCGACCAGTTCGACCCCGGCCGTTGATCGCCAGACCCAGGCAAATTCTGGAACGTACCATGCGGTCGATCCTACGTACTGCCAGTCGGCCAGCAGGGCATTGACCCTGAATTCTACAGTGTTGCCTTCGTATTCGCTGATCGAGGGAATCGCGATAGTTCTGCAGAACTCCTCGAAGGAGTTGAGGTAGAACCAGTCGTCCCAAAAAGGCACTATGTTCGCTCCAGCGCTTTCGTAAGCCTTTTCGACTATGCCTACGCAAGAGTAAAGGTCCCTCTTTGTGAAGGGGAGATCCCTGTAACCCGACCAGGCCAGACCGACCGACCAGAGGGCACCGTTATCGGCGGTTCTGTAGAGGTACCTCGAGATCTTCCTTCTTTGCTCATCTGTGAGCTCTCCAGCGTATCTTCTGGGGCCGGTGAAGGCCGGGGCCCAGTATTTCAACCATCGTGAAGCGTATGTGTCGTAGTTGAAAAGGTTGACGTATCTCGAACCGTCAAGATCGTTGGGAAAGACGAAGACTCCCTCTTCGATGAGGTTGAAACCGTGGGTCTGGTAGGGATAGGAATCGGCGAAGGTCACGCCGTCGTTGGAGCCGTAGTTTTCATTCGACATGGCCGTCTCTCTATCGACTCCGAGGTATATTCCCGAGTGTGAGGGGAGCCAGTTCGGCCCTATGTGGTACAGCAGATCTCCTTCGAGAAGGTACTTGCCTGGCAGATGCTGTGCGAAGTAAAGAGCGTCGGCCCAGCTTATTAGCAGGCAGTAGGGAAGTTGCGTGAACCTCACCACGGTTTCCAGAGCATCGCGGCTCACGGCGATCTCGCAACCGGAATCGGCCGGCGAGAAGGTACCGTCTCTAAGCAGAGGCTGCACCATCAGCACCTGTGACACTCCCGCTCCAAGCAACTCATGAGAGAGCTCCATGATCATTCCTGAAAGGGGGCTGCCATCCTCGAAGATCAGCAAAAGACTGTCTCCGGAGGGCCTCTGAACCGCATAGGCTAACGTTCCTGTTTTCTCCGTGTCCTTCAGAGATAGCTTTACGCCGGGAACGATCTCCAGAAAAGGCTCCCGCGGCGAGAAAGTGAACCTGAGGTATCTAAGCGGGGTCGAGGGGAGCCTGAAGCATGAAGAAATCAGGAAAACCACTATAAGTATTATGAAGAACGGTAACCTTCTCATCGGCCGTGAACCTCCCGCTGAAATTCTAGCATTCCTGCAGGAAAGAAAGCGATAACTATCATATACTTGTTAGGGAGATCGGAGGAAAGCATGCGAAGAATATCTAGATCCAGCTCAGTTGCCGTTGGAACGCTGGCCATACTCACATTCTCAATCATATCGAAGGGGATGGGTTTTTTCAGAGAGATGCTCATCGCCGGTCTTTTCGGAACTTCTGGCAATCTCGACGCCGTGTTCATCGCCATGACTCCAGCCACCACTCTCTCCAGCATAGTCGCCGGAGCCCTGGCTTCGATCTTCGTACCCATCTATCACTCTATAAGGAACGAAGATCCCCTTCGATCGAAAAAATACGCCGGTGCCGTGTTTTTGGCGGGAAGCGCTGTCTTTCTCTCCATGGGCATAGTTTTTTTGCTGATACCCGATCTGGTGATAAGACTCTTCGCTCCTGGCTTTTCTGAGGAAACCATCGCTTACGCCGCCAGGAAGCTGAGATTCCTTTCGATATATCCGCTCATAGGCGGGCTGGAAAACCTTCTGGGAACTCTTTTGAAGGCAAGCAGGAGATTCATTCAGTTCGGTATCTCCCAATTGATCTTCAACGTTGTGGCCATACCGGTTATCCTCTTCACCTCTCCCTTTCTCTCGGAAGCCTCGTATATACTGGCGTGGATCGTCGGAAACGCCCTGACGGTTTTGCTCTACGCTCTCCAGTCTAGGGATCTCTTCGTGTTGAAGTTTGACAGGGGCACCAGAATAGTCGAGACGCTCACCCTTTCTCTGCCTTTGGTCCTCTCTGGCAGTCTGAGCCTGATAAATGGAATGGTCGATAAAGCCTTCGTCTCTCTGCTTCCGCCCGGGAGGGTCTCGTCTCTCCAGTATGCGCACACGCTTTTAGGACTGATCACGTTCGTTGTTACGGCCTTTTTGATGACTTCCTACACCGAGCTCTCGGAATTCATCGTATCCGGAGAGCGTGAAAAGACACGTGAGAGGTTGCGAAAAACCGTCACGAGCTCGCTTAACATTGCCCTGCCTCTGGCGGTATGGGTGATATCGATGGCCGAACCTCTGGTGAGATTCATATACCAGCGTGGAGAGTTCGACGCCGATTCGACGAGGCTCGTCAGCATGGCCCTGATAGGGTACGGCGCGCTCATAGTTATTTCACCGGTATCGTACACCTGTTCCAGCTACTTCATAGCCCGGAGGAAGGTTCGCTTCATAACCCTTATATCTTTTATATCCATCATGCTCAACGTTCTCTTCGACTGGTTGCTGCTGGAACCTCTAGGCCACGCAGGCATAGCCGCCAGCACTTCGCTCGTTTCACTGAATTCGACGGTGATTTACAACCTCCTGATAAGAAAGGAAGGGATGAATTTCATGCCCTTCAGGAGGATCATGCTGCTCTTGACTTGCGCGGTGTCTCTCTATCTTTTTGTCTTCGCCTTGAAGTATTTTTCCACCACCCTGCTCTGGCTTCTGCTGGGGAACGTTATTTTCTTCGCGTTCTTTCTGTTCAGCGCACGGAGCGAGATTGTTGCCGGTCTTTCCCGGGTTCGCTCGATGAAGCGTTCATGAGCTTTGAAATTGCCGCCCCTTTCGAAAACGGCGGCCAGACACGATAGGAGGTCTTTAAATTGAGAAATATACTGGTTATAGGCGCCGGCCCGGCCGGCCTCTTCACTGCCATAAGCTGCACGACCGAGGGTAGAAACGTCACCGTACTCGATAAGAACGACTCGCCCGGTAAAAAGCTTCTGATGACGGGATCGGGACAGTGCAATCTCACCAATTCTGAGGCTCCGAAGGCGATGCTGAAGCATTACTTCGGGATCGAAGCGCAAAGGTTTCTGAAGCCTGCCCTGATGGCTTTCGACAGTTCAAGACTGATCGAATTCTTTCAAAAGAGAGGGCTGAAGATGACCGTTAGAGACGATGGAAAGGTCTTTCCCGTAACCCTCAGCGCCAGGGATGTGCTGGAAGTGCTCCTGGCAGAGTGTGAAAAGCAGGGTATAGTCATCCAGTGCAATTGCCGGGTTGCTTCCGTCGATAGAGACGACGACGGGACCTTTCTGGTCAAGACCCCGGGTGGAGATCTTCAGGCCAACTATCTGGCCATAACGACCGGCGGCAAGAGCTACCCCTACACCGGCTCATCAGGTGACGGTTACCTCTTTGCGCAAAAGATGGGGCACACGACGCAGGAGCCGAGGCCTGCGCTGGCGGCCGTATATATAGACGATTTTCCCTTCTCGGATCTCTCAGGCATCTCCATAAAGCGGGCAGAGGTCTCACTCTGGAGAAACGGCGGCAAGATAGCCGAAAGGAGAGAGGATCTCCTGCTGACCCACACGGGACTGTCCGGTCCATCCATTCTGCATCTCTCAAGAGAGATACTCCCGGGTGACACTCTGCTTATCAATCTCGCCGGCTGGAAGAGGGAAGATGCCGACAGGCTGCTGCTGGAGAAATTGACCGCCAACGGCAAGAAGAACGTCAAGAATATCCTCGCCGATCTCGACCTTCCGGAGAGGTTGACCGAAAAGCTGGTGGAACTCTCTGGAGCAGCGGCGAGAACGGGAGCGGAGATAAAGAAGCAGGAGAGGAAGGAACTGGAGAGACTCCTAACCGGTCTCGAAATGAAAGTGTCCAGGACCGGGGACTTTCTAACCGCCATGATGACGAGGGGAGGGATTTCAATCCTGGAGGTTAACTCCAGGAGCATGGAATCGCGTCTGGTTCCCAGCCTCTTCTTCGCCGGCGAGGTTCTCGACTTCGACGGAGAGACTGGTGGTTACAACCTCCAGGCGGCTTTCTCGACCGGCTATCTTGCCGGAAACTCGATTCGAGTGAAATCGGAGAGGCCTTGAATGTGCCAGGGGAGGAGATAGGCCGAAATGTAAAAAAAATTGCTGCCCCTTTCGAGGGCAGCAAAGCGGTCTGAGGGTTACTTCAGCATCTTTATTATACAACTTTTTTCCCCAGAATCAAAATCGAAAATCCATTCGGTATAAAAATTTTCCAGATCGCTTTTATTTCACACTTTCCATGGTTTTCGCCACTTCCTGCATCCTCGTGTGCAACCTGGTGATATCCCGCGGGAAGGTCAAAGCTGCGACGAGAAGAACAAGACCACAGGGCAACCAGAAAAGGGCCGAAGCGTTCATGGCTACGCCCAGAGAACCGACGGCCGTGGCGAGAGTGCCGGCGAAGAATTGACCGAACCCTGTGCCCAGGGAATCGGTGAGATTGAAGACAGAGAAGATCCTGCCCCTGCTTTCCGGCTCGTTAACGTTCATAAGCATGGTTTTCATGTTTGGACCGGTCATCGAGGCCGTCGCGGCTGCCACCATCCCGAGAAGTCCCAGCATGAGAAAACCGCCCGTACCTTCAACCGGCGGAAAGTTTAAGGCACCCAGGGCAACAAACGTTCCGGCGATCGTCATACCGCCGCTGAAAAGCGGCATGTAGGAAGGTTTCCTTTTGTACAGCAGACCGCCGATCAGGCCGCCCAGAAAAATCCCGAGAACGTTCCCCACGCCGAAAAACATGAAGATAAGCGTGGCCGATTCTTTCGAGAGGTTTTTGTAAGTCTCGAAGTAGTTGACCAGGTAGTAAGGGATAGCACCCCAGGGAATGGTGCCCAGTATTCCCTGTATGAAGAGTACCAGATTCGTCCTGACTCTGAAGAGGTTGAGGTAATCGGAGAGCTTCACCTTCCCGGCGTAGCTGTAGCCTTTATCTACAAGCTCTCCAACGGCAACCTCGGCGGCGCCCCTCCTGGGTTCCTCGGCCAGGAAGTAGAAGGCCAGGGCCAGAAAGATGTTTGGAAGAGAGACGATTATGAATGGAATACGCCACCCCAGCGTCGAGCCGGTGAACCCGGCGATAACCATTCCCACGATCGCCCCCAGAGAAATGGCTGTGGAGAGAAAGGCGTTGACCTTTGGCCTGTGCGACTCTTTGAAGGTGTCTCCCGCGAAGGAGAAAACGACCGGAAAGAGTGCCCCCACACCGATTCCCGTCAAAGCTCTGGTTATGAACAACTGTGGAAAGCTCTGAACGAAAGCCGAAAGAAAACAGGGTATCTCTCCGACCAGCACGCTCAGCAACAATAAAAGCTTCCTGTTGTACTTATCGGCCAGAAAGCCCCAGACCAGCGAGACCAGGGCTCCCACGATCGTGAATGATCCCTGAATCAGGCCGATGTCGGCCTTGGTTATACCGAACTCGGCCTCTATCTCTCCGATGTTCGGAGACATTACCATCTGATCCGCGTTGAGAAAAACCATCATGAAGAGCATGAGAAAAAGTACGATCCTGGCCCGACTCTTTTTCATACTAACCCCCCCGGTTTCAGCTGAGTTCGTCTTTCAGATTGGTGAACTCCTGTATCATTGAATCCTTATCTCTCCACTTTTCTCTGACTTTCACAAAAAGATCGAGAAAGACCTTCTGATCGAAGATGTACTCCATGTCCCTTCGGGCGTCGCTACCGATGAGTTTTATCATAGAACCGCCTTTGCCGAGTATTATCGGCTTCTGGCTATTCCTCTCCACCACGATATCGGCCCTGATCCTCAGCAAATCGCCCTCATCTTTGAACTCGTGAACAGAGACGCCGACCGAATGCGGGATTTCCTGGCGGGTATGCTGGAGGACTTTTTCCCTGACGATTTCCGAGGCCATGAACCTTGAGGAACGATCGGTAATGTAATCTTCGGGGAAAAGCATCTTTCCAGCGGGAAGGAATTTGAAGATCGCTTCTATCAGTGAATCGACGCCGGTGCCCTTTTCGGCAGAGATGTAAAAACGTTCCAGAACATTCTCGAAAAGACGGGAGGCGTTTTCCGAGAAGTTCTCCAGGAGTTTTCTGTCACCGTACGCGTCTATTTTGTTGATCACGAGAAAGACCGGGACGTGGCTTCCGTTGACGTGAGTGGCGACCAGTCTGTCTGATTCCCTGAGCCCGTCGGTGGGATCGACCATGACCAGTAGAAGATCGACGCCCAGCAGAGAGGAGGTCGCGACTTTCAATATATACTGGCCGAGTTTGTGTAGAGGCTTGTGTATTCCGGGAGTGTCGTAGAAGACTATCTGACCTTGATCGGTCGTGTAGATACCGCCGATACGGTTTCTGGTCGTCTGCGGCTTGTCGGAAACTATGGCTATCTTTTCGCCGATTATGCGGTTGATAAGAGATGACTTGCCCACGTTGGGTTTACCAACGAGGGCAACTATCCCGGATTTGAAGATTTCGCTCATTTTCTCTCTTCTTCCAGAAGCAGGGAGAGATCCCCCACTTTCAGAAAGAGCCCATCGAGCGATTTGAGGAAGCTCAGCCTGTTCAACCTTATATCTTCCTGGTTATCCATCACGAAGACATCGTCGAAGTACCTGTCGATCGACGACTTCAATCCCGTAAGAAGCTGGAGCGCCTTTTCGAAGTCGTCTTTCTCAAGGGCCGAACTGACGCTCTCGAAGCATTCGAGATACTCGTTTAAGAGGTCCCTTTCGGCCTGCTCAACGAACTTCGAGCCTTCGAACGCGTCGCAATCGTGGTTCTTGCTTATATTGTGAACCCTCTGGTAAGCGATCAGAAGATCCGTGAATTCGGCCTTTTCAACGTATTCGGTTATAGCCTTCGCGGCTCTCTCGCCAAGATAAGGGAACCTCCACCAGTCGCTGACGGCCCTGGTCACGTTGATCGAGAAACCCTGCTCGAGAAGGTAGGCTTCATACCGGGAACGACAGAATGAGGCGACAGACTGCAAAGTATCGAACGCCTGACCGCCGAGGATGCCGGTGCTCTCCTTCAGGAGCTCTTTAAGATCGATCTTCCATCCCAGGTAATTCATCGTACGGAAAATGAAGGCCATCTTTCGTCTCAACGCGTAGGGATCCTTCGAGGCCGATGGAATGTTGCCGATCGTGAAGTTTCCGACGACCGTATCTATTCTGTCGGCGACGCCCGCGACGGCGCCGCTGAGAGTCGAGGGTACTTTTTGGTCCTGGTAATGTTCTTCGATCCCGAGAGCTACCTCTTCACTCTCGCCGGATTTTTCGGCGTATATCCTTCCCATGACCCCCTGGACTTCCGGAAATTCCTGAACCACCCGTGTGACCTGATCGGCCTTGCCCAGAAGAGCAGTTCTTTCGATACTTTCCAGTTCCCCACTCTTTGCCTTGAGCAGCTTTCCAATTTTGATTGCCAGAGCCGCCGTTCTCTTAGATTTGTCCATGAACGAACCGAGGCCTTTCTGGAAGAGTATTTCTTCCAGACCCGGCACGTAACTTTCCAGAGGTTTCTCTAGATCCTTCTCGTAATAGAAGAAGGCGTCTTCGAGCCTTGCATTTATAACATCTTCATAACCGAGCCGGATATTCCCCAGAGAGTCTCCCGGGCCGTCCTGGAAGGCAACGAAGTTATCGGTCAACACTCCTTCTCTGTAAACGGGAAAGGTCCTCTGGTGATGTTTTATCGTGACGATTATCACCTCTGGCGGGAGCGCCAGGTACTTCTCCATGAAACGTCCGACAACGGCCGTGGGATACTCTGTGAGGGAGACCACTTCTTCGAGCAACTCCCCGTCGACAGGAATGTTTCCCTGGAGGAGTTCTCCGGTTTTCTCTATCTCCGAAAGAACACGCCTCTCCCGTTCGGAACCGTCAGCGATCACAAGCGCCTCTCTAAGTTTTTCAAAGTAATTCTCAGGTGAGACGCGTATTTCGTCGAAGTAGAATCTGTGGCCCTTAGTCGTATCGGAGGCCTTCTTTCCGAAGAGCTCCATCTCGAGCACGGTGTTGTCTATCATGGATACGACCCATTTCACGGGCCTGACGAATCTGTAAGTGCCATCGCCCCAGCGCATCGGCTTTTTGAACTCCAGCGACAGCACGGCCTGCCTGAATATACCGGGCAGAATCTCCAGCGACGACTTACCCGGTATCTTCCTTTCTATGTAAACATATCCGTCTTTGACGGTGATATCTTCACTTCCTGCGTCGTTGCTCTTGAGAAAGCCCAGTAAGGCCCTGGAAGGCTCTCCGTCTTTGTAAGCAATCTTCTCCGACGGCCCCTTCTTCTCTTCTAGGTAATCGGGTTGCTTCGGAGAGAGACCATCGATGTATAGTCCAAACCTTCTGCTGGCCGTGAAGATTCTTAGTCCGTCGTAACCCAATCTGCTGGCCTGGAGACTCTTCTCGATTTTCTCTCTGAGCTGGTTCCTTATCGCCAGGACTTCGCTTGAGGGAAGTTCTTCGACTCCGATTTCCAGCAACGCTTTCTTCTTATGCATCGCTTTCACCCTCCCTGTCAACGTAAGCCTGTGCCACCGATCGGGCCATTTCCCTTATAGACTTGATGTAACTCTGCCTCTGAGAGACGCTTATGGCGTTTCTCGCATCTAGAAGGTTGAAAGCGTGGGAACATTTGATCATATAGTCGTAAGAGGGCCTGATAAGCCCATTCTTCATACAGAGGTCGAACTCGTCGCGGTACATCCTGTAGAACTCGAAGAGTTTTGCGGTATCGGCCACATCGAAGTTGTAGGCGGAAAACTCTTTCTCGTTCTCCAGAAAGACATCGCCGTATTTGAACTCTCCGTTCCAATCTATATCGAATATGTTCTCTTTCTTTTGCAGATACATGGTGATCCTTTCGAGCCCGTAAGTTATTTCCAGGGAGACCAGATCTACGTCGATACCCCCGACCTGCTGGAAGTAGGTGAACTGGGTAACTTCCATTCCATCGAGCCAGACCTCCCAGCCGACTCCCCAGGCACCCAGTGTGGGGGACTCCCAGTTGTCTTCCACGAAACGTATATCGTGCTCGACAGGGTTTATCCCAAGCGCTTCCAGCGATCCGAGGTACAGCTCTTGCGAATTCTCGGGATTCGGCTTGATTATCACCTGGTACTGGAAGTAGCGCTGAACTCTCATGGGGTTTTCACCGTAACGGCCATCGGTCGGTCGTCTGCTTGGCTGAATGAAGGCCACTTTCCACGGCTTCTTGCCCAGAGATCTCAAAAAGGTGGAGGGATGAAAGGTCCCTGCACCCATCTCAACGTCGTAAGGCTGGTCTATGATGCATCCCATGGATGACCAGTAGTTGTTGAGGTTAGCTATTACGTTCTGTAGGTACATCTTCTCCTCCTGAACTATTCAATGGAAATCAGGTAATAGTAATACGGTTGTCCCCCGCTGTGGATCTCGAATTCGAGATCGGAAAAATTCGAAGAGAGTGTCTCGGCCAGTTTTGCCGCCGTTTCTTCGGAAACGTCGGACCCGTAGAACACCGTAACGACTTCCCTGTTGCTTTCCTTTCCAATAACCGCTTTTATCGAGTCCTGTACGAGTTTGTCCAGCTTTTTGCCAGAGCCGAGAAGCCCGTCCTTTCCAATGGCGATGTACTCGCCTTTCTTTATTTTCTTTCCTTTCATACTCGAGTCGCGAACGGCGTAGGTTATAGAGATGGGTGTAACCGCGTCGGCCGCCTGTGTCATCTCCTCTATCAGTTCCTGCGTATCGGAATCGTCGTTGTACACCGTCATGGCCGAGATACCTTCCTGCACCGTTCGGGTCGGAATAATATACACTTCCTTATTGGGATTCTCGTCATGAACGGCGTTGGCCGCCTCTTTGGCGGTGAGTATGATGTTGGGGTTGTTGGGCAGGACAACGACCTTGTCCGGTTCCATACGGCTTATCGCCTCGTACAGATCCTTGAGGCTGGGATTCATGGTCTGGCCGCCCCTGACGGTGTAATCTACGCCCAGGCTCTTGAGAACATCGGCCAGGCCGTCGCCCGGGGAGATGACGACTATACCGTGTTTCTTACCCTTTCCGAAGGGTTCCGATGCCTTCGTTTGAATATCCACAACGTGTTCGTGTTGAACCTTCATGTTGTCTATCTTCACCTTTTGGAGAAAACCCACGTGTAAAAACTTTTCGATAATGTCTCCCGGATGGTCGGTGTGCACGTGGACCTTTATGAACTCGTCCTGATTGACCATGACGATCGAATCTCCCATCTCTTCAAGGAAGGCCTTCAACCCATCGTAGGTTTCTTCGGGATTCTCGCTGTCGTGAAGGTTGACGATCAGTTCGGTGCAATAGGTGTATTTCAATTCCTCTCTTACTATTTCCACTATTCGCTCTGTCGAAGAGCCTATCGCCTGAGGCATCTGTTGTATCAGGTTATCAACTTCGAGCTCTCCCTTTATCGCCAGCTGAAAACCCTCGAAGATGTAGGCAAGACCCTTGGCACCGGAATCGACCACGCCGGCCTCTTTGAGTTTAGACAGGAGACTGGGTGTCTTTTCAACCGTGTCGAAGGCCGTCTTCACCATTTCGTCGAAGTACTCTTCGAAATCCTCCAGCTCCGTATAATGCTCATTGGCGGTTTCGGCCACGACTTTCATGACGGTCAACATGGTCCCTTCTACAGGTTTCATGACGGACCTGTAGGCAATTTCCTTCGCCTTTATAAGACCTTCGGTGAAGGCCTTCGTACTGACGAATTTTCTGTTTCCTATCCCTTCTGCAAAACCTCTGAATATTTGAGATAGAATGACACCGGAGTTACCCCTGGCACCCATCAACATTCCGGTCTTGACGGACTCGAGGACGCTGACCAGATCGTCCTTCTTCAACCTGTCCAGATACTCACATGCCTCTATCATGGCCGCGGACATGTTCGAACCCGTATCGCCGTCAGGAACGGGAAAGACGTTCAAAGCGTTTATTTCATCCTTGTTGGCCAGAAGACGTTCAGCGGCTTTCCGGAAGGCGGCGACAAAGAACTTGCCGTTGATACGTTTCATCGCTAAAGCCTCCCGTCAATCCTGTAAGCCAACAACATGTATATTCACTTTGATATTCGTGGCTTCCGTGAGTTCCTTCAGTTTGTGGAAGACGTTCTCCTGTATGTTTTCCACAACCGTAGGAATCCTCACGCCGTATTCGAGGATCAGATCCACATCGATTTCCAGAGTGCCGTCGATCTCTTCGGTTACTTTTATTCCCTTTCTGGTATCTTCGGCGGTTCCGAATAATTTGGCCAGAAAGCCCGTCTGGGGTGTTCCAACATTCACGGGACCGTAAGATTCGGAAACTACTTTCTTGACTATAGAACAGATGGCCTGAAGAGAAATATCGATTTTACCGAATTCCGTAGTCACTTGCATTTTTTTCACCTCTCAGTCTAGAGATAGTTTTCTCTATTCCCCTGGTGTCGAGCCCCAGTTCAGATAAAATCTCGTCCCGTGTTCCGTGGGGCGAGAAGCAATCGTCGATGGCCACAAGATCGATTTTACCGGCGTAGCCGTGTTCGATGGCCTTAAGTGCTATACCGGAGCCAAAACCACCTCTCTTGATTCCCTCTTCAACGCAGACGATCGTATCGTACTTGCCGAACACATATTCGAGCATACTTTCGTCCAGCGGTTTGATCGAGCGACAGTTGTAAAGCGCGTAACCGTATTTCAAAGCGACTTCATAACTACGCGACACCATCGAGCCGGTAGCCAGTATCGCCCCTTCCTCGCCGTGCATGATCTCTTCCCATTTCCAGAGAGCTATCTCTTTCATGGATGAGAGAACTTCATCCAGAGAGATTACCTCGGCCTCTCTGGGATATCTTATGGCGGTGGGATGTTCCATACCCTTCAGCAGAAGCGTGTACAGCATGTTCGAGAGTTCCTGCACACTCGAAGGCGAAAGAACCCTCATGTTCGGAAGCATGGAGAGAAAAGCTATATCGAAAATACCGTTGTGGGTCGGACCGTCCTGACCAACTATCCCGGCCCGATCGACCGCGAAAAGCACAGGCAGATCCTGAAGAGCCACATCGTGCGCAAGCTGGTCGAAGGCTCTCTGAAGAAAGGTAGAATATACCGCGAAGACAGGTTTGCTGTGCGAGACCGCCATTCCGGCCGCGAAGGTCGTGCATAACTGTTCGGTTATCCCCAGATCGTAAAAACGCGCGGGGAACTTCTCCATGAAACCAGATAGTCCCGTTCCGTCGGGCATGGCAGCCGTAATGGCTACGATCGAAGGGTCCAGAGAAGCCAGCTCTGTGAGCGTTCTGCCGAAAACGTCGCTGTACGATACCTCCACCGAGTCGAAGGTCTTTTCACCGCTCTCGGGGTCTATCTTTCCAACGCTGTGAAAACGTGCCGGATTCTTTTCGGCATACTCGAGTCCCTTTCCCTTTTTCGTAACTACGTGCACGAAGAAGGGTTCGTCGATCTCCTTTACCGCGTTGAAAAGCGTTTCCATTTCCTGAATATCGTGTCCTCCGACCGGTCCGATGTAGTTCAGTCCCATATCTTCGAAAACGTTTCCGCCGAGAATAGTGGCCTTGAGACCGCTCTTTATCTTTGAAAGTAATTGCTCCAGGCCGCCGAGTTTCATCGTTTCAAGGGTGTTTTTCAGATCTCCCTTGATCTCTCTGTAGAAGGGGTTGAGTCTCATCTCGGCCATCGCCGATGAAAGACTGCCTACGTTCTTTCCTATGCTCATGCCATTATCGTTCATTATGACTTTGATTTTGGAGCCGAGATCCTTCATCTGGTTCAACGCTTCCAGAGCCATTCCGGAAGTAATGGCGCCGTCACCGGCCACTACGATTATATTTCTGGAGATTTTGAAAAGCTCGTCGGACTTCTCCATACCGAGTGCCGCGGGGAGTGCCGTTCCCACGTGACCGGCGCCAAAACGATCGTAAGGACTTTCCGATACTTTTAAAAAGCCGCTCAAACCACCCTTTTTTCTGAGAGACCTGAAGGAACCGTACCGCCCGGTGAGTAACTTGTGAGTGTAGGCCTGGTGTCCCGTATCCCAGATTATTATGTCTCTATCTGGATCGAAGACCCTGTAAAGTGCCAGCGTGAGCTCCACCGTCCCGAGATTTGAGGCGAGATGGCCGGTGTTTGTTGCCACAACCGATGTTATTGTCTCTCTTATCTCTTCGGCTAGCATGGCAAGCTGCGGATATGTATAATCCTTCAGTCTCCTGAAAAGAGGGCTTTCATTCATCAGGCAATTCTCCCCATCCGTTCAAGCGATTTCAAATAATGCTTAAAGAACAAAGCCGTGGTTACACTTCCCACACCACCCGGCACGGGGGTTATGGCGGCTGCGATCTGGCTGACTTCGTCGAAATCTACGTCACCGACCAGTTTCCCATCCAGGAAATTGATTCCGACATCTATCACTACAGAACCGGGCCTCACCATTTCTCTCTTGAGAAACTTCGCTATTCCAACGGCGCTCACGACAATGTCGGCGTTGAACGTCTTCTCGGTTATATCTCTACTCCTGGAGTGACAGACCGTCACAGTCGCGTCGACGCCCTTCTTCAGCAAAAGCAAAGCAAGAGGTTTGCCCACCGTGTTCGAGCGTCCCACTATCGTGACATCGCGTCCTTTAGGATTGATTTCGTACTGAAAAAGCATCTCCATGACCGCTTCAGCGGTCGGAGGAGCGAAAAATTCTTCGTCGTTGACAATTCCCCCGAGATTAGAGACGGTACGCCCCTCGAGATCCTTCAGAGGATCGAGGGCGGCAAGCACGGATTTTTCGTCGGCGTTTTTGAGTGGATGCATTACCATGACGCCGGCTATGGAGGGATCGGAGTTCATCCTGTGTACCTGGGCGATGGGATACTCTCCGGTATTCTCAATCACTACATTGATTCCAAGCTTTTCACCCTGTTTCACTATGGATTTCATGTAGGTCTTGTTCGAACTATCGGGCTCATCACAGAGGAGAACCAGCGAAGGCAGGGAATCCAGGCCTTCGATCTTTCCTCTTATTTCGGAGTATATCTTCTCTGCGACACTCTTTCCGTCAAGTATCATGGAAACCACCTCAAAATAGTCCGCTTATCTTGCCATTTTTATCAACATCTATTTGCTGGGCGCAGAATTCCTCTCCAAGGCCCGGCATCAACATTATGCTCCCCGAAACGGCTACTATGAAGCCCGCTCCCGCGGAGAGGTTCAAGTTTCTAACGTTGAAGGTATAACCGGATGGAGCTCCCAGCTTCTTCTCGTCATCGGTTATGGAGTACTGTGTCTTGGCAACGATAACCGGTAATCTGTCAAGTCCCTGCTTCTTGAACAACCTTAGCTTGGCCTGAGCCTCCGGTAAAAACTCAACCTTTCCGGCCCTGTATATCTCCTTGGCCAGTTTCTTTATCTTCTCTTCGATGGGAAGGTCTAGATCGACGAGCGGTTTGTAATTGTTGACGCCGCCCTCAACGAGCTGAACAAGCTTTTCTGCCATCTCGATTCCACCGTCTCCGCCCTTTGCCCACACTCTGGAAACTTCGTAAGGAATTGTGTTCTCAGCGCACAGGGAGTCGAAGAGTTCCCTTTCCTTTTCCGTATCGTTGGGGAATTCGTTCAACGCTACCAGAACGGGGATTCCGTACTTTCTCAGGTTTTCGTAGTGGACTTTGAGATTTTCAAAACCGCCCCTCAACGCTTCGAGATTCTCCTGGTTCACTTCTTTTTTCGAGGCGCCGCCGTTTAGTTTCATGGCGCGAATAGAGGCTACGAGAACGACCGATGACGGTTTGAATCCCGCGATGGGCGAGACGAAATCAAGGAACTTCTCCGCTCCCAGATCGGCGCCGAAGCCGGCCTCTGTTATGACGTAATCGGAGAGTTTCAAAGCCGTCCTGGTGGCGATTATGGTGTTCGTCCCGTGGGCTATGTTGGCGAAGGGGCCGCCATGAACGAAGGCCGGAGTCCCCTCGAGGGTCTGGACGAGGTTGGGATCTAGCACGTCTTTCAACAGAGCGGCCATGGCCCCGTGAACTTTAAGATCCTTTGCGGTGATGAAATCGCCTTCCTTCGATCTCGCCACGACTATTCTAGACAGGCGCTCCTTGAGGTCATCGATATCTTTGGAAAGGCAGATTATCGCCATCACTTCGGAAGCCGGAGTTATGACGAAAGACTCCTCTCTCGGGTAGCCGTTGCTCTTTCCGCCGAGTCCGACAATTATCTCTCTGAGGGCGCGGTCGTTCATGTCCATCGTCCTCGGCCAGAAAACCATAGTGGGATCGATGCCGAGTTTGTTGTCGAATTTTATATGCGCGTCGATTGCAGCTGAAAGTAGATTGTGGGCCTGAGAAATAGCGTGGAAATCTCCGGTGAAGTGAAGGTTTATCTCTTCCATTGGAAGGACCTGCGAATAACCTCCTCCTGCGGCACCACCTTTGATACCCATCACAGGGCCCACAGAGGGTTCTCTCAGAGTGACGAATGTCTTTTTTCCTATCTTGTTGAGCGCCATCGCCAACCCTACCGAGGTGGTCGTTTTTCCCTCGCCCGCGCTGGTGGGACTTATGGCAGTAACGAGTACGAGCTTTCCATCGGGTCTATCTTTAAGCTCTTCAAGATAGTGGTGGGATATTTTGGCTACGTTTCTTCCATACCGCCTTATGTATTTTTCAGGTATCGACAACGAGGAAGCTATTTCGCTGATTTCTTTGAGTTCCACTTTTTGAGCTATTTCTAGATCGGTTAACATACTGACCCTCCCATTATAAGTCTTTTTTTGCGACAGGTGCACATTCCCTGGCAATCCTATCAAGAACTCCGTTGACGAACTTTCCTCCCTGTTCCGAACCGTACTTCTTTGCAATATCTATCGCTTCGTTCAGCGTCACTTCAATCGGCACCGCGTTTTCATAGATGATTTCATAAGTGCCGAGCCTCAATACGTTTCTGTCGGTCGAGGCGAGCCTGTCGAAGGTCCAGTTCATCAGATGTTTTCTTATTATCCCGTCGATCTCCTCCCTTCTTCGAAGTATATTTTCGAAATACTTTCGGGTTATGAGCTTCATCTCCATGTCCATGGCAAAAAAGCTCAGTTCCCTCTCAAGATAGGCAGAAGAAGTCTCTGCATCTTCAGTAAAGTCGAACTGGTATATGGCGCTGAAGACAATTTCGCGCATCTTCCGCCGGCTTTTGTTTGGACCCGTCATTGTGGAGTTATACCTCTTTCTCTTTCTTTTCCTCTTCCTTCTCTATCTCTTCTTCGGCAACAGGGCTTTCAACGGCCTGGCTCTCTTGCTGAGGAAGGGCCGCCTCGTGCTCGGGCTCGTCCTCTTCGATAACGGCAGGCTTCTGGGGCTCTTCATAGACATCCTCGATACTTATCGAGACATCCTCCACTTTCAGACCACTGAAACTCTCTACGTCGTTCTTAAGCTTCTCCTGCATCTTTCTAGCATAAGAAGGAATAGAGACCCCATATTTGATCTTCGTATTCACGGTGATCTTAACGGTTTTCGTTCCGTCCACTTTTTCGTCAAGATCGATATCGACGGTTGATTTGGCTTCCTTCCTGGCTTTGTTTTCTCTGGGATCGAACTTCAAGAATTCAATGTAGGAGTGAATCGCTATATCCCGGATCACGGCTTCAGAGATCTCGATCCTTCCAAGATCCGTCTCTTCGAAATCCATTCTTCTCCCTCCTTTCCTTATCAGGCTCTTTCGATGTATTCGCCGGTTCTAGTATCGACTCTGATCATTTCGCCGTTCTCAACGAAGAACGGTACTGTCACTTTCAAACCGGTCTCCAGAACTGCCGGTTTACCGCTTCCGGAAACTGTGTCGCCCTTGTAGGCCGGTGCCGTCTCCGTGACCTGGAGTACTAAGGTGTTGGGTAGGATCACTCCGATCGGCCTTTCCTCGTGGAATTGAAGATCTACCTCTTCATTTCCCTTCAAATATTCGAGGCCGTCTCCCATTTCGTCGGGACCGATCGTGTACTGCTCGAACGTTTCAAGATCCATGAAATGGAAAAAATCCTCTTCGGAATAAAGGTACTGGACGTGCCTTATCGAAAGCGAAGCCTCCTCGACCTTTTCACTGGCCTGAAAGGTGAACTGCCTGACCAGCGCGGTCTTGAGGTTCTTCATTCGTGTCCTTATTATTCCATCTCCCCGTCCCATGGAGTGTTTATTCGCCTCCAGAACGATGTAAATCTCTCCATCGATAAGCAGAGGCATTCCCTTTCTTAACTTGCCAACTTCTATCATGTAGAAGCCACCTCCGGATCGTTACAGTATCTTGAGTTCTCTATCGAGGTTCGTAAGCACCTCGGTTTTATCTTCTCCGAAATAGAGGTCGTCCTCGATTCTGACCCCGAACTTTTCCGGCAAATATATACCCGGCTCGATGGTGATCACGGCCCCTGCGGGAATTGGATTCTTGTTCGACGGACTAGCGCCACCGGATCCGTCGTGGGTATCCATTCCCAGACTGTGACCCAGACCGTGCCCGAAGTACTCGCCGTACCCGGCCTGCCTTATTATCGAAGCGGCCACTTCGTGCAGGTCGCTGCCGATAATTCCGGCGCGTGCCGCTTCTTTTGCCGCCTTCTGGGCCTCATAGACGACTTCGTAAACTTTTATCATCTCCTCGCTGGGACTTCCCAGCGAAAAGGTTCTGGTGATATCCGAGTTATAACCGTCAACTCTCGCGCCGTAATCTATGAGCACGAACTCGCCTTCGCGGAGTTTTTTGTCTGAAGGCTTACCGTGTACCACCGCGCTTCTCGGACCGCTGCCGACTATAGTGTCGAAGGCTAGATAACCGCCACGTGTCCTTATCTCGTGCTCGAGAATGGCCGCTATGTCCTCTTCGCTCTTTCCCGGTCTTATATAGTTGAGAGTTTCCAGGAGAGCCTCTTCGGCCACTACCACGGCACTTTTTATTTTCTCGATCTCCTGCGGCGTCTTAACCATACGCATTTCCTTCAAAATCACGTCGGCTGGAAAAAGCTCAACGCCGAGATTCTCGAAGACTCTCTTGTAGAGACCGTGACTGATCGTGTCCTCTTCGAAGCCGACCTTTCCGGCACCATCGTTCTTGAGTATGTTTGAAATCAAGTCTTTGAGTTCATCGCCGCTCTTGTAGGGTATCAATTTGAAACCGGTCTCGATCGAAGCCTGGGTGTAATATCTGGAGTCGGTGATGATATACTCACCTACCGGGGAGACGACAAGTACAGAAAAAGAACCGGAAAAATCCGAAAGGTACCAGGAACTCGACTTGTTACTCGATTCGTAGTTGTAAAGGACAAAACCTTCCAGTCCCATTTCGGCCAGTTTGCTTCTGAATTGTTCAATTCTCGACATGCTCAACCTCCATTGATCTATGTGTCAAACAACGTTATCTGATTGCGGTTCATCTTGCCTTTCTTTGTCCTGCGTATCTCGACAAGATCGTCGGCTGTCAGCACTCGAACGGCCTTATCTAGCGCCGACTGTTTGGAGATAACCCTGAGTATCTCTTCGGCCCTCTCCAGAACTACACCGGGGATGCCCGCAAGTTTCGCGACATCTATACCGTGCGATTTGCTGGCCACACCATCAACCACCCTGTGCAGAAATACTATACCCTTTCCGGTCTCCATAATTTTAACTGTTTTATTTCTTATTCCTGAGTACATTTGAGAGAGTTCCGTCAATTCGGTGAAATGAGTCGCGAAGACCGTGTTGCACCCGATGGCTTCATATATGTATTCCGAGACCGACCAGGCGATCGAAATGCCGTCGAAAGTGCTCGTTCCCCTTCCCACTTCGTCCAGTATTACCAGACTGTCCTCGGTGGCTCTTGAAAGGATAGTGGCCGTTTCCATCATCTCCACAAGGAAGGTAGATTTTCCGCCGGCCAGCTCGTCCCTGGCACCGATCCTTGTGAAGATCCGGTCGTAAACAGGCAAAACCGCCCTCGAGGCCGGAACGAAAGAACCGATCTGGGCCATTATGGAGATGAGGGCTATCTGCCTTATATATGTGGACTTCCCGCTCATATTGGGACCGGTGAGTATGAAGAAACGCCCTTCCTCGCCGAAGGCTATATCGTTTGGTGTGAACTCGCCCACGAACCTCTCCACTATCGGGTGTCTGGAGGCTTCGATTCTGGTGGTACCGTCCGATGCAAACTCGGGTCTGATGTACCCGTACTTTCTGGCTATCGAGGCGAAAGATTGAAGGACATCCAGCTCCGCTAACACTGTCGAAAGCTCCTGCAGATCCTTCACCGAGTTTCCCGTCTCGCGACAGAGATCTTCGAACAGCGATCTTTCCAGCGAATCTATTCTCTCGCCGGCGCTGAGAACCCTTTCTTCAAAAGACTTCAGTTCGGGGGTTATATACCTCTCGCAGTTCACGAGGGTCTGCTTCCTGGTGTAGCTTTCCGGAGCCTTCGAAGCCTGGGCCTTGGGCAGCTCTATGAAGTAACCGAATACCTTGTTGTACTTGACCTTGAGAGTGCTTATTCCAGTCGCTTCCTTCTCTCTCCGTTCCAGCTCCTTCAGCTTCTCGACGGAATTCTCCATGAGATCCCGCAGCTCGTCGAGTTCCCGGCTGAAACCTTCCCTTATCACCTTGCCATCGCCGACGAACGCGGACGGTTCGTCCTGCAACGCCCTTTCCAGTAACTCGAGTTCTTTCGAGAAGAGAATTATCCCCTCTCCCGTTTCACGTAGAGAAGGGTTGCTCATGAGAAGCTGCTTTACGAGGGGAAGGATTCTGAGGGAGTTTCTCAAAGACTGGAGATCCCTGGGAGAGGCCCGGTCACTGGCCAGACGGGAAACTATTCTCTCCAGATCGAAGATACAGCCGAGATACTCCCTGAGCTCTTCCAGAAGGAGCGGATCCTCCGAAAGGCTTTGAACGGTATCGAGCCTCCGCTCTATTTTATGAACATCGGTACGGGGTGTCAAAAGCCACTGCTTCAGCTTCCTCTTTCCCATACCGGTCATGTTTTCGTCCATTATCGCTATGAGCGAACCCTTTCCCTGGCTAGCCAGAAGGTTGAGATTTTCTATCGTGGAGGCGTCCAGCTGCATGGTTTCGGATTTTTTGACAACTCTGGGCAGCGATAGATGTTTCATCGGTTTGAGGTTGGTGATCTGAAGGTACTTGAAGAGTGCTCCGAGAGCCTCCAGCTGTGATGAATCGAGCTCCAGGTGATCTATGGAGGCCAGAGAATAGAATTCTTTTACATACCTGAGACTGGAGGAGAGCGCGAAGTTCCAGTCTTCGAAGATCTCTATGAAGGCACTGGAAACCGTCATGATATCCTTTTTCAAGGTTTTCAGACTCTCCTTGAGAAGTATCTGGGCCGGTTCGAAACCGGATATTATATCCAGGAGTTCCGGAAGGCTTTCGCAGGTAGTAGCGACCACTTCCCCGGTAGAAATATCGCTCAGGATAACCGCAAACGTGCCCTTCTTTTCGGACACGGTCAACATATAATTGTTGGACTGGCTGGCGAGAAGCTCGTCTTCCATGAGGGTTCCAGGAGTCATGACGCGGGTTACCTCTCTCCTCAACAATCCCTTAGCCTGCGCCGGGTCTTCGGTCTGTTCGCAGATGGCGACTTTATGGCCGGCGGAGATCAACTTCTTCACGTAACCGTCGATCGCGTGGTAGGGGACGCCGGCCATGGGATTGCCGTTTCGCGAAGTGAGCACTATCTGAAGCTCATCGGCGACCAGTCTGGCATCGTCGAAGAACGTCTCGTAGAAGTCTCCAAGACGAAAGAGGACTATGCAATCTTTGTAATTGTTTTTGACCTCGAGATACTGCTGCATCATCGGTGTTATCTCAGACACACTACCAACCCCAGATACGTCAAAAGCCGGCGCTTTGCGCCGGCCATAAGAGAAAAATTCGTCACTCTTTGGCTTTCTCTCTATTCTTGGGTTCTATCACCTTGTCTATCATCCCGTAATCGACTGCCTCTGTCGCGCTCATGAAGTAATCGCGGTCGGCGTCTTTCTCTATCTTCTTTATCGACTGACCCGTGTGGAAGGCCAGGATTTTGTTGAGCTCATCCCTCAGGTAAAGGATCTCTTTGGCCCTGATCTCGATATCCTTCGCTACCCCTTCGGCCCCGCCGAAAGGCTGATGGATCATTATTCTAGAACTGGGCAGGGCATACCTCTTTCCCTTCGTACCGCCGGTGAGGAGAATCGCTCCCATCGAAGCGGCCATACCTATACAAATCGTCGAGACGTCGGGTTTTATGTATTGCATGGTGTCGTAGATCGCCAGGCCGGCAGTGATCGATCCACCAGGGCTGTTTATATAAAGATTGATGTCTTTATCCGGGTCCTGCGACTCAAGGAATAGGAGCTGGGCTACAACGATGTTGGAGATCTCGTCGTCTATCTGCCAGCCGAGAAAGACTATCCTCTCCGCGAGAAGCTTGGTAAAAATATCGAATATCCTCTCTCCCCTTCCTCTATCTTCGACTACGTAGGGTACGAAAGGCGCCATGTTTATATCCATAATTCCTCCTAGTTCTTGAAAAGTTTTTCTATGATTCTTTTGGGTGGAAGGAACGAGAAGATGATGTGACCACTATCGGTGATGAGAAGTGCCTTGGTTCTCTTACCGAACGTCAGGTTGACGACCTTTCCCGTTTCCATGCCGAGCTGCTTCAACCTTCTCACAGCCGAGCTTTGAACCGGAAGAACAGCAAGCACCCTGTCTTTCACGACAAAGGATTCGAAACCAATATTGACAATGTGGTCCACTTCGACTTTCCTCCTTCCTTCAACGATGTTATTATAACATAATAGAAGACCCACGGAGGTGCTGGGATGCTCGCAAACGATCAGGAAAGCCTCGTAGATACGGGGCGAATTTACGTCAAGGCCGGCGACGGCGGCAACGGTGCCGTCTCCTTCAGAAGAGAGAAATACATACCCTACGGCGGACCGGACGGCGGCGACGGCGGGAGCGGAGGACACGTCTTCTTGAGAGCAAGTAACAGCAGAAACACGCTTTACGAGTTCAAACACAAAAGGAAATTCATGGCGCAGGACGGAGAAAATGGCGGGGGGTCAAACATGGCCGGCAGGAAGGGCAGGGACCTCGTTATTCTAGTGCCTGTGGGAACTATCGCTTACGACGCCGAAACCGGCGAGACGCTGGCCGATCTGAACAGGCCCGGCGAGACGGTCGTTCTCGCCAGGGGCGGAAAAGGGGGCAGGGGGAACGCACGTTTTACCTCTTCCACCAACCAGGCTCCCAAAGCCTCCGAGAACGGCGAGCCCGGCGAGGAGCTGTATGTGCGGCTCGAATTGAAGATTCTAGCCGACGTTGCACTCATCGGTTTTCCCAACGTGGGCAAATCGACCCTGATATCGGTCGTGTCAAACGCAAGACCAAAGATAGCCAACTACCACTTCACAACGCTCTCTCCCAATCTGGGAGTCGTAATGGCGACGGAGTTTCTGGGATACATCGTGGCCGACGTGCCCGGTCTGATCAAAGGCGCGCACCAGGGAGTAGGTCTCGGACACAGTTTTCTGAGGCACATAGAGAGATGCAAGATACTCGTCCATCTGCTGGATATTGCGCAGACCGAGGAGAGGGATTTCGTGCAGGATTACTTCGACATCCGTTATGAACTGGAGTTTTACAGAGCGGAGCTCCTGGAAAAGCCGGAGATAGTGGTCGGCAATAAAAGCGATCTTCTCACCCCCGACATGTTGAACGAGCGGGTGAGACTCTTCAAAGAAAAGACCGGCAAGGAGATCCTGCCTATCTCGGCCGCTACTTCGAAGGGAGTCGATGATCTCAAAAGACTCGTATGGAACGTTATCGGCGATAGCGAGTCCTTCCTGAACAGGCTGAAAGTCGAGGAAGATCTCCCCTTGCCGGTAGTGGAAGCTATCGTGTACACGGCTCCCGAACCGGAGAACTTCAAAGTCGAGAAGGATTCCAGAGGCCGGTTCGTAGTTTTCGGACCGGCAGTGGATTTCTACTTCAGGAAAATCAAGGCGCAGAAGTTCAGGGATAGATTCATAATGGACAAGCTCGAAAAGGGCGGACTCACGAATAAATTAAAAAATGCCGGTATCGAAGAGGGCGATACCGTCGTGATAGATGATAGAGAATATGTCTTCAGAGAATAGGATTGGAGTGTTCGGCGGGTCGTTCAACCCGGTCCACAACGGTCACATCATCATTGCGATCAGGGCTCTGGAAGAGCTGGAACTGGACAGGCTCTACATCGTCCCCGCCTATCTGCCTCCACACAAGAGAGAGATAAACCTTGCACCGTACGAACTCAGAAAAAAATGGCTGGAAAAAGGCTTCGAAGGGATCGGAAAGATAGTGATCTCAGATTACGAAAAAGAGAGGGGAGGTATCTCCTATTCGCTCTTCACGATGAGGTACTTCTCGCAGAAACACTCTTGCAGACCTTACCTGATCGCCGGTGAGGACAGTTATCGCGCCCTGGAAAGCTGGTACGAGTACAGAATGCTTCTGAAAGAGTCCCGGCTGGCGGTATATCCACGTTCGTGCAACGAAAAGCCGTTGCAGCTTGTGGAAGGAGCGGTGTTGCTCAAGGCGCCGATGATAGAGCTTTCATCTACCGAGATAAGGAAGAGGGTAAGATCGAAGAGATCTTTGCTGGGAATGGTTCCCGGATCGATAATCGAAGAGGTCGAAAAGACTTATGTATAAAGAAATAGGACTGTCCCCCATGGCCGGCTACACTGACGGCGTAATGCGGGAGCTGGCCATGGAGTGGGGCGCCGATTTCGCCTTCAGCGAGATGCTCAGCGTGGAGGGCGTGCTGAGATCTACAGAAAAGACCGAAGAAGTGATCCCCTCCAGCCCCTGCCGGATACAGCTCTTCGGTTCCGATCCGGGCAGAATGGCGAAGGCCGCTCTGAAGTTGAAGGACGTGGCCACGTGGTTCGATATCAACGCCGGCTGCCCGGTTAAAAAGGTGACCAGGCGGGGTGCGGGGAGTGCTCTCCTTAAAGAACCAGGCAAGATAGGAGAGATGATAAAAGCCCTGAAGGAAGTGTCTTGCGTGCCCGTATCTGTAAAGATCCGGCTCGGCTGGGAGAGCGTCGAGAGCGAGAGAATCATCCCACCCATTTTGGAAGCAAGACCCGACGCGGTTTTTATTCACGGAAGAACTGTTTCACAGGGGTATTCCGGTTCGGCCAACTGGATAGAGATAGATAGGATCGCTGGAACGCTCCATCGGGAAGGAATCCTTTCCTACGGTTCGGGCGACCTGTTTTCACCCCGGGCCGTTGCTGAGGCTCTCGACAATCACTCGATAGACGGCGTTGTAGTTGCAAGAGGGGCGATAGGCAACCCCTGGATCTTCAAACAGGCCAGAGATTTGATGGAGCTCGGCACTTACGAGGAGTTCGGTTTGAGCGAGAGACTGGAACATTTTCTGAACCACATCGAAAGGCTGGCCGACGTAGTCGGCGAGAATCAGGCCGTTAGAGACCTGCGCAAGTCCTTCGCCGGTTACACCAGAAACATCAGGTACGCCTCGAATATGAGAAAGGAATACATGAAATGCGTCTCTCTCGAGGAGGTCCGGGAGCTTTTCAGAGCCTTTGTACCGGATTTCCAGGTATTCAAATGATCCGTTGTTTTTTTCGTTTCCCGAACCCGTTTTGACAATTCCCGTATATCAAAGTGTTATCATTGTTGCATCTACTATATTAGGGGGCACAGGCTATGAAAAAAGCTGTTCTACTGGTGCTACTGGTGTTTTTCTCCATCACTCTTCAGGCTGTTGAATATGCAGTAAAAGTTACCAGAAATGGCGAGGCTCTTCCCGAGGAGTTCTGGATATCTTCAGAGGAACTAGTTCAGGCTTTCTATTCGAACGTTTCAGACGCTGCCGGCCAGGGAATTGTGTTCGACCCGTACTTCACTAATATGAACATTCCAAGCGAGCACAACATGAAACTGATAATCATCTCCTATTTAGTTGACGAGAAGCTTGTCGACTATTACATACTGGAGAACGGGCTCCTCCCATCAGAGGATGAAGTCGCCAGCGAGACGGCAGCCATGCTTTCGATGTACACATCCGATCCTTACACGGTTGCACAGATAGAATCTATTTACGGCTCGATAGATGCCTTTGCCGAGTTAATCGAGGAATACGTCGCCTATTCATTAAAGATGGATCACTTCCTGAACAAAGTGATCCCGACCGATGAGCAATCGCTTCTGACTTACTTTACGGAAAACATCGAAACCATTCGAAGCTTTTACGAGACGGTGAGGGCAAAGCACATATTGGTCATCGAAGAGGCCACGGCACTTTCTTTAAAAAACAAAATAAAGAATGGAGAGATAACCTTCGCGGATGCGGCCGCGCAGTATTCGGAGGATTCCAATTCCGCCCTGAACGGCGGAGAGCTGGATTATCTTAGTAGAGGCGACACCGTCGCCGAGTTCGAGGAAGCCATCTTCACGGCACCTGTGGGCGAGCTCTACGGCCCCGTGAAGACTTTATCGGGATATCACCTGATAATAGTCGAAGAAAGGATAGAGATCGATTCACTTTCCGACCTACAAGCCAGCGAGGATACATACAGCGATTTTGTCGAGAGATACAGGGACGAGGCGTACGTAGAGTGGATCGAAGCCTATATAGATACCAATAAATTCGATTTCGAGATACTCGACAGCGAACTCCTATTCTACAAAAGCTTCATAGACGCATCCGCCGACAGAGAAAGCTCGCTGGAAATGACTGCCGGTCTAACGGCCAGACTTTTCGGCGATGGTGTGGTCGAAAACCCTGCGCCGGTTGAGTACGCCGTTTTTATCGAGCTTTCCCAGATGCTCGGTTTGACGAACGATCCGCGCTATGAAATGGCGATAACCAGGCTGTACGAAACAGGTGAGAAAAAGGGCCGGATACTTCAGATGATGTACGAACTGAAAGGCGACGACGCCGTTGTTGTCGGCGATTACTACAACGAAATTCTTCAGGATCTCGAACGTACGTTCAGCGATTCGGCATATTTTTACGCCAAGCAGAGTAGTTACGGCATGGACTTTGTGGATTATGTGCTGGGCACTATCGAAGAGATAGAGACGGCACTGGGTGTCTTCCTGGAAAGAGAACTCTCGGTTGATACCAGAGTGTATCTCCTGAGCATATTGATAAGAAATAACTCGCTCGCCCTCGATATAAACGACGACGAGGCGTGGGTCGACAAAAGACTGAACCTGAGGCTGGAATACCTAGAATCGCTCATGGGGATCGCCCCTTCGAAGGAAGTCGAAGAAGACATCGAAAAGATACGCAAGATGCTCGAGTGATTCACTTCAATCTTTAGAATCAACCGATCAGTTGAACATTTCATCCGTTGCCGACCGGAGACAGAGATCTCCGGTCGTTTCATCTAGTATCATAAAAACGCTTTCGATCGGCCATCAGTTTGTCTCTATAACTGGTGACACATTTCTGATTGCCTAGAATAAATTCACCGATTGCACTATTCCGGAATAAAGGGAAGCCCAAATTTCTATTTCTATTTCGTCCGGCAGACCGAGGAAAACAAAGAACCTGCCAGGGCCGAACTCTCCAGGCGTTTGCGACTGAGAGTTGAGTACGAACCAGCACGGCATTCCAGAGAAGTTGAGTGAGTAAACCTCATTGATCGAGCCATCTGCAACGAATATTGAAAGGCTTTCCGTTACTGAATAGTCACCTAAATTATATAAGTACTCACCCACAATTTTGCCGATAGTATCTATGACAGGTTCGCTTTCGTAAACGTAACCCGCTATTATCTTGCTAACAACTGCCTCATAGAAAATAATGTCGGCTATCTCGTAGGTGTCCGGAAAGAATTTGACCGAAAAACCTGCTGGCAAAGAGAATGCGAAGCTTTCACCTTCGATATTGAGCCAATCACCTATATACACACCCGTCTTATTGCCTGTCAAGATCTCTATAAAAGGGTCTCGCGCTTCAGTTGGTGAGTATTCGCTGTTGACGTTTTCGTATGGGTCTGGGTCATCCGCGCCGATCGCTCCGAAAACGACTACGCCCGTTATCAACATCGCCGTAAGAATTATCAACATTCTTCTCATAGTACACCCCCTGTAAAAGATAAATCCGCATTTAAAAAACCCATACGAATTCTATGACTTATTATGCAAGTCTGGAAGTTCAAAAGCTGAGCGTCGTTAAAATTCCTCCAAAGAAGTTTGCCAGCTGATCCAGTCTCTCTTCTTCAGGCAGACCCACAAAGACGAAATACTTACCGTATCCGAAGACATCGATATCTGGAGATTCCGAATAAAGAGCGATCCAGCAGCGCTGCCCGATGAAATTTATCAAATAAAGATTCATAGAATCTTTGTCCCTCTGAATCGAAAGACTGTCGGCTATTTCGTAGTTGTCTGCGTTGAAAATCATGCGATACTCCTCGACTATTTCGTCGAAAATATTCCCGGTGTAAGAAGAAGTCTCATAAAATTCTCCGACCAGTATCTTGCCAACGCTGATGCCTTCTAAAAATAAATCTGCGGTTTCCGAGGTCTCATCGAAAGTGAAACTCACGGCGAATTCCGGCGGGATATACAACGCCATGTATCTGCCCTTAACGTCTATCCAGTCGTCGGTAACGATAGAGATCTTGCCGTTGACAATGCCTTTCATAAGTTCAATGAAAGGATCGCTCGCCGCTGCTGAATCGTTCCGGTCAAGAGCTGAGGACAGTGCCGAACACGCTAAAAACGCAATAAAAAACAGTATCGTAATCCTTCTCACGGGTACACCTCCGGTAAAATCACAGAATTTTCCTAAGAAGATTATACAATTTCTAAATTACGGAAAAGACCCGGCATTGCCGGGTCTTTTTCGAACGAAGTTGCTTGCAAGTATTACTTCAGTTCCACCGTCGTGGTGATGACTCCGCCTCTGGTAGAAGAGAACTTTATCGTGGCGGTTCCAGTACCGGTTACAGTCCAGGAAACGGTCTTCTCTCTGTCCCACTTCGGCGCGTTGATGTCTGTGAAAGGTCTGTCGAGCGGCGATTCCTCGAGCTCACCGGCGAAGAAGTCGATCGTCTGGGAAGCGCTCTGGCCGGAGGCGAGTTTCAGATCGCCACTGACCGTAAGAGTGGCCGTTCCCTTTCTGACCATCTTGACCAACCATGCCTGCTTCAGAGCATCTGGAAGCCTTCCGACGTTGGCGGCTGTCGCAGTGATCGTTCTCGTGCCGTCGTCGTTGGCCTTTATGTTGACTTCTTTGAAGATGAGTTCCGGCAGAGCCTTCGCGAGTACGTTGAAGTTGAATCTTTGCTCAGCTTCAACTGCCAGCTTCAGGTACATTCCAGCCGGCGGGTTCTGAGACCAGAACTTCGGGTTCGTTCCGCCGCATTCCACCGTGCCGTATTCGGGGTGCTCGCCCGGTGTCCAATCGAGGAAGTAGGCTCTCTCCATTCCCTTTATGTTGTCCTGTATCCAGAGCCAGTCCCAATCGTTAACGGCGCCGTCTTTGTTGTAATCGAAGATGTAGTCGTACCTGTTGCCCCAGAGTTCGTCGCCGTACCAGATCGCTCCGAACTGACCGTATCCGTAGTCAGGTCCGTGACCGAACAGCGAGCTGCCTTCTCTTGGGGCCTGGCCAGTAGCAAGTCTGGAGCGGTTGCTGTAGGTCCAGAACACGTCGCCGGCATATATGTAACCGGACTGGGCCTTGCCTTCCTCGTCAAACATCAAGTAGTAAGCGTTGTCGGTGTAGTACATGGATTCGTCGGCCTTGCTGGTTGACGGTGGTCTCAGATGCATCGGAACGGAGGTATCCTGGCTGTTGACAACGGAGATGTTCGGGTGGGTTACCATCCACAGGAACATGTATCTCATTTCATTTTCGGAAAGCGGGAACTCTCCGGCTCCGCTCTGAGTGTAACCTCTGCCGGTGGCCTCTGTCTGTGGTCTCCAGTTCTCGGGGTAGTTCCTGTGAAGGTCGAGACCGCCAGGTCCGTCTTCGGCAGTTCTGCCGTCGCCGTCCCAGTCCCAGCCTTCAGACTGGACGAGGTAATCGCCCTTGCCGGTACCGACGCTGGTCATTACCCTGCCCTTGGGGTCTCTCGGGTCGATTATGTAGTTGCCCTTGCCTTCACCGACGTAGATCCTCATCTGTCTGATGAAGCCGTCTCCGTTGAGGTCTTCTCCGGGGTCTTCATCGAAAAGACCGTCACCGTCGTTGTCCATCGGACGGACGGTGGATCTGTTGGTGTAGGGCGTTGTCAGGTATTGCTGCATACCATCGGGGTTCTCGGTCGGACGGACGTAATAGGTGAACTTGTCCACCAGGGCCGTTATTTCGGCATCCTTACCGTAGTTGCTGATAAGGGTCCACGCGAAAAGCATGTTCACCACCGAAGAAGTTACCTCTCCGGAGTGTCTGTTTCCACCGAAGAAGGCGGCCGGCTTGTCGGTGTCCTTACCGGTTGCCTTGTTGGTGATCGTTATCTGGTAAATGGGGATGCCCAGGAAAGACTCGCCGACAGTGTAGACATCTACTATGTCTGGGTTCTCTTCTGCCCATCTCTGTAGCCAGTAAACCATTTCTTCGTACGTGAAGTAGTGTTCGTAGTCGAATTCGCCTTCTACGAGCGGATGTGTTTCTGGATAATCGACCGGGAAATCACGCATAAGCCTTGCAGCAGGAACTTCGTCGGCTTTCGCAGTCCAGTCGAAAGTCGGATAAGTCACTGCCAGTGCGGAAACGCACAACACAACGAGAGCCACAATTAACACAAACTTAGACCTCAAGATGGTCCACCTCCTTGGTTAAACACAACACAGAAAAATGTTTTGGAAACTTTCCCTGTCACACACTTTCACAAGATCTTTGCGTCTGCCTTTGGAACGATCACCCCCTTTGAAAAGCGGATCTTACGAAGTGACCGTCAGCCGCTTCACATATTTGCCGGACAGAAGACTCTGAGGACTTCCATCACACGCATAGATCATATGGAGATATCACATTCAAGACACAAGAGACTCTCATGAATGAGCAATCGATAACCGATATGCTCGAAGGCTAAAGGACAGCTGTAAGAAGATCGGGAAACCGAAAAGTGCCAGGATTTGGCAAGACTCCACCAAAAGATGTATAAGCTCTCCGTAGCACTGGCACAGAATTCACGGTAATACTCTATCAGTAACATAAATTTTCTCAACCAACTTGAATTCTGTGCCGATCCCCAAAGTGAATCACATTACTCGATAAAGATTTTAGCTTTACTCAAAATTTCGCCAGGTGTTTAACTTCCGAAGATTATCTCTCCGGACACAACTAACCGCCCAGGTAAGACTTCTTCACCTGTTCGTTGTTGAGTAGTTCCTCGCCCTTTCCTTCAAGAACAATTCTCCCGGTTTCAAGTACATAAGCGTAATCGGCCAACTTAAGAGCACCCAGAGCGTTCTGTTCTATCAAGAGAATGGTCTTGCCTTCCTGGTGTACCTTTCGAATAACCTTGAAGACCTCCCCGACTATCACCGGTGCGAGCCCGAGAGAGGGTTCGTCGAGCATCAGCAGGTCCGGTCTCGACATCAGAGCCCTGCCTATCGCCAGCATCTGCTGTTCACCGCCCGAAAGAGTGCCGCCTTTCTGATCCTTTCTCTCTTTCAACCTTGGAAAAAGCGTGTTTACCCACTCGAGATCCTTGGCTATCTCGTCGCCATCGTTCCTCAAAAAAGCTCCGAGCATGAGATTTTCGGTTACCGTGAGGTTTGGAAATATCCTTCTTCCCTCCGGAACTAGGGTCATTCCGGATTTCACGATATCGTTCGTCGGTTTGTTGGTTATAGCCTCGGATTTGAAGGTTATTTCTCCTTCTCTGACTTTTTTGAGGCCGCATATGCTCCTCAGCGTAGTGGACTTCCCGGCTCCGTTGGCTCCTATAAGCGCAACGATCTTGCCTTCCTCAACGTTGAAGGAAATGCCCTTTAAGGCGTGAATGCCTCCGTAGTAAACGTTCAGGTTTGCGACTTTAAGCATACAAATCACCCGTTCCAAGGTAAGCTGTGATAACTTCAGGATTGTTTTGAATCTCTTTGGGTAGACCGCGCGCGATAGTCACACCGTGATCGAGTACCACTATCCTCTCACAGATGCTCATAACAAGACTCATATCGTGTTCTATCAACAAAACCGTTAAGTTGAATTCCTTTCTTATCCTCATTATAAGGGCCGCCAGCGCCAGCGTCTCCTCGGGGTTCATTCCCGCAGCGGGTTCATCCAGCAGCAAAACTTTCGGGTTGGTCGCGAGGGCCCTGGATATCTCGAGCTTTCTCTGTAGCCCGTAGGGAAGCGAACCGGCAAGATCGTCCTTGTACTTCTCCAGACCCAGTGTTTTCAGCAGGAGCATGGCTTTGTCGTCGATCTCCTTTTCCTCTTTCCTGTAGCCTGGTAATCCGAAAACGGCGGACAGTACAGAGGATTTAAGACGCAGGTGAAAGGCCGTCCTCACGTTGTCAAGCGCCGTGAGTTCGCCAAAGAGACGTATGTTCTGGAAGGTTCTAGCTATGCCCTCGGCAGTTATCCTGTCGGTCTTCATTCCCGTTATATCTTTTCCGCCGAGGATAACCTTGCCTTCGCTCACCAGATAAGTGTTCGTTATGAGGTTGAATATCGTAGTCTTTCCGGCTCCGTTCGGTCCTATGAGACCTACGAGTTCACCTTCCTGAAGATCGAGGTTGAAGTCCGAGACTGCCGTGAGCCCGCCGAATCTCTTGGTCACGTGTTCAAGTTTAAGCAGACTCATTCTGCATTCCTCCTTTTTGATCTGAAGATCCAGTCCCAAGAGAACTCCTTCTGACCGAAGAGACCTCGCCTGAAGAATATGACGGTAATAACCAGTATGAGCGCGAATATCAGCATTCTCATGCCAGAAATTCCCGGTATCGTCAGGCCGAATATGGTCATCGGCGACTCAACAAACCTCAAGAGCTCCATCAGGAAGGCAATCGATACGCCCATAACAACACTACCGGTTATGCTTCCCAGACCTCCAAGCAACACGATCATAACTATCTGGAAAGTCAGAGAGATGTTGAAAGAGTTCGGATCGATCGTCATGAGAAGACTTCCCAGCAATCCTCCGCCGATGCCCGCAAAAAACGCTCCAATAACGAAAGCCAGAGTTTTATGTTTGAAGAGATTGACGCCCATCGCTTCAGCCGCAACCTCGTCCTCTCTTATCGATTTCAGAGCTCTTCCATAGCTGCTATCGACCAGTTTCTTTATGAAGAAAATCGTGAACAGGGCCCAGCCCCAGCTCCAGTAGAGATTGGTATAAGTCGGGAGCCCTTTCAAACCGAGCGGACCGTTTGTGATGTTCTGAAGGTTATTCAGTATTACACGGATTATCTCGGCAAAACCGTAGGTAACGATCGCCAGATAATCTCCTCCCACTCTGAGACATGGCGCACCGACCGCAAATCCCGCAACCGCTGCGATGGCTCCTCCAACTAACAACGCAAAGAAGAAAGGTATCTGTATCTCGCTGAGCGGCCAGATGATGGGCTCTATGAAGAAATTGGTAGCCTTCAGCGCCGGAGACATATAAAGCAGAGCGGATGCATAAGCTCCCAGAGACATAAACCCGGCATGTCCGAGAGAGAACTGACCCGTGAAACCGTTTATAAGGTTAAGACTGACACCCAGAATTACATAGATAGCCGCCACGTTCAGAATCCTTTTGATGAAAGGATCCATATAGCTTTCAGCGAGCCAGAGCAACAAAATGAAGACCAGAAGACTCACTATTGTTAAGATTAACTTCATTCTGCGATCCACAACAGTCACCTACTTTTCTTCTCGCCAAACAGGCCGGTCGGCTTGACGAGCAGTATTACAACGAGAAGGACGAATATTATCGCGTCTCTGTAACCTGCCGCTTCCGGGAAAAATGCCACAAGCAAGATCGTCACCATGCCCAGCATGAATCCGCCGAACAGAGCACCTACGATGCTTCCTATACCGCCGATTATCGCTGCCGTAAAGGCTCTCCATCCCGGAAAGACGCCCATGAAGGGCCATATCTGCGGATATCTGAGTGCCCAGAGTATAGCGCTGAGGGCCGCAAGCGCCGAACCGATAGCAAATGTGAACGCGATCGTTCTATTTACATTTATGCCCATTAGTTTTGCCGTATCGAAATCGACCGAGAGAGCTCTCATGGCCAGTCCCATCTTTGTACGCTTTATAAGGAAAGTAAGTAACAGAAGCACAATTACGGAAACTACTATCGTGGCTATAGTGATCGCCTGAATTCTTACGCCTCCGATCACGAAAGTGGTGGTCAGTGAAGGAGGCACATAGAAGGATTTCTGTCTTCCCCCGAATACAACCGTCGCAATGTTTTGAATCAAAAACGACATACCTATGGCCGCACAGAGAGAGGATATCCTCGGCGCATCTCTGAGAGGTCTATAGGCTATTCTTTCAATACCAACTCCAAGCAATATCGTTACCACAATTCCAAATATAACAGCAAGCCACCAAGGCATCATAAACAAAGTAAAACCATAGAAAACGAAGAACGTAGCCATCATGAACACGTCGCCGTGCGCGAAATTCACAAGCTTGACCACTCCGTAGACAAGAGTGTACCCTATGGCTATAAGTCCGAATATGAAGCCCAAAGAAATCCCGTTAACAAGGTGTTGCAAAAATACATCAGGGCTCATCCTGCCACCGCCTTTACTTTAACTACTACAATTCAGTATAGACGCAGGCACAGGCCTGCGTCCAATACCTATGCTTCGAAACAGCTGCCTTCAGTGAGATTTATTGGGCAGGCTTGACAACACTGACAAACTTGAACGCGCCGTTTTCAACTTTCCTGACTATTGCATCCTTTACGGCGTCTCCATTTTCGTCGATCGTTATGTAACCGGTCACGCCTTCGAAATTCACAGTTGCGCTGAGGGCATTCTTGACATCCTCAGGAACTGCAGAGTTTGCCCTTACGATCGCATCGATAGCCAGCATGAATGCATCGTATCCGAGCGCTGCGAACGCACTTGGCTCAACGCCGTACTTCGCCTTGAAGGCTTCGATGAATCCGGCCGCCTTCGGAGTCGGTGCGACTGCAACGTCGAAGTGAGTGCTGAAGAAGCTTCCTTCAACGGCGGCTCCGCCGACCTGCAGGAACTCCGGTACTTCCCAGGTGTCTCCACCGAGGAACTGCGCCTGAATTCCCAGCTCACGTGCCTGCTTGATGATCAGTGCAGCTTCACCGTAAGATGCGGCGGGGATGAAGATTACGTCGGGTTTCTTTCCCTGAGCGTATGCGAGCTGCGCTGTGAAGTCCTGGTCACCGGTCTGGTAAGAGATGACACCGCTTATCGATTTGTTGTCTCCCGTAAGGCTCTTGAAGGAGTTCTGGAAGTAGTGCGAAAGACCTACCGAGTAGTCGGAAGCGATATCCTGAATAATAACGGCGGTCTTTGCCTTCAGTTCTTCAACTGCGAATTTGGCCATAACGCTTCCCTGGAACGGGTCGATGAAGCAGACTCTGAAAGCGTAGGGCTTGCCAACTGTCACGAGCGGGTTGGTTGGCGAACATCCGATCATCGGGACTCCTGCCGCGTTGGCGACTTCGCTACCCGGTATCGCCACGGCGCTTCCGTAACTACCGATGATTACAGCACCGTATCCAATAAACAAATCAGCAACAATTGAGGTAATCTAGAATAGGGTCATTAAGCACGAACTTCGAGAAGGCAAGAGTAACAACCGTTAGAAATAGTGCCGTTACTCTGGACAAGAGATCA